>Ga0208825_1000589_pt1 | contig 33486 bp, 27 predicted proteins | sample AD_UKC113_MetaG_FD_184450 | JGI IMG/M metagenome (GOLD analysis project Ga0208825, IMG submission 184450) | Active sludge microbial communities of municipal wastewater-treating anaerobic digesters from Hong Kong - AD_UKC113_MetaG (SPAdes)... | ecosystem: Engineered > Bioreactor > Anaerobic >...
TTTATTTTTTGTAGATGATCCTGTACTCATCCAGATGTTCTCTTGCAAGTTCCCGCTTTTCCTGGTGATCTTTAAGGAACTCCTGCATTTTTTCGGCTGCAAGCTGCTTGCATGAGCCGCACATTCTGGTTCCGGAGACGCATTCCTCTCTGATCTCAAGCAGTTCATCATCATCTTCCAGAAGGTGGAAAAGCATAAGCTCGAAGACAGAGCATTCATCGGGTTTCCCGCCCAGTTTTTTCTGCTCTTCAAGGGTCATACATCCCCCTGTTTTTGCCTTCTTTACTTTTTTCGCCCCTTCCTTCGGGTCATCTGTGAGGGCTATATGGCTGTCAGGGATACTGCTCGACATTTTTCCTCCCTGCAGTCCGCTCATAAAGCGGTGGTAAGTTGATGCCGGAGGAATGAAAGCATAGCTGTCGAACTCAGCTGCGACTTCTGCCACGATCTCTTCAAGGATTTTCCTTGCGGTTTTCCAGATTTTTCTGAAAACGAAGTATTTTTCATATTCTGAAAATTCAGGCGGTTTAGCCTCATTAGCAAATTTAGCGATTTCCTGAATCTGGGTCATGAAGTAATTCCTTTTCTCAGGCTGGCTTATCTGTAAAACAAACCTTTCAAGGAATGCATAGTCAGGAGTCTGGAGAACATCTATGTGCTCTTCGTAGAGTTTTACTTTTCCTGGAATGCGTTTTTTAAGTTCCTGCAAAGCTTCCTTAGGAGCCCCTTTCCCACGGACGCTGAGGTACTTCATGCCTTCTGCTGTTTCTCTTTCCTCTACCCTGAACATATTCATTTTGCCTGCAAGCCCCCTTGTTAGGCGGAGGTGAGGGTCCTGGTCAGGGCCTACGGGAACCACAACCGGTTTTGGCCCTCCGAATTCCTCAAGCTGGGGCTGAAGGATATCTGCAGCCTGGGTTGCTGTGCTGAGCATGTGGGAGAGGCTTGTTTCTCCTGAAAAGCCGTAGATAGCGCTCAGTTCCGAAAAATTTACTTTGGCTCCGAGTTCGAATGCAAGGTCTTTAACGCTTTCGCAGCCTGACTGGAAGTAAATGAGGCCGTCAGGTTTGAATCCGAGGGCAATGAGGCTCAATATGTATTCTTCTACCCCGATTTCCCTGCATTTCTGCCAGGAAAAACCGCGCACTGAAAAAGCTTCCCTGTCTGCAATCCCGACAAAGGCTGAAGCTCCTTTTTCCTGGTGCCAGACGATCTGGTCCATTACCATTTTGTGCCCCAGATGGACTTTCCCTGATGGCATAAAGCCGTCCATAACTGAAAAAGGGGCACCTGTCCGCATGGCCTCTGCAATCTGTTCGTAATCACGGTGCCCGAAGATGATTCTCCTCCGCATGTACTTCTGCGGGGACGGAATTTCCGGAAGTATATTTTCAAAAGGAGAAATCCCGAATTCTTCGAATAACTTGGAGTAGTCAGTGATATTGCTTGAACTCCACGGATCAAGTTTGTTATCCATAATGTCCCTCATGGGCTGCCTTTTCCGGAAAATACTGCAGGCAGTTTTTCTTGCTAAACAAGGGTAGCATAAATAAAGTGTAAGCTTTGTTCCGGTTAAATCGCTCTTTAAAAATACCTGCTCATATGTAAATGTTTATCTTCTGGTAACAATTCCAGAAATTTTTCTCTCAGTTTTAGATTCTAACCCCCAGAAATATATATTCAAAAGCTCAATTGTAGTGAGATGGATAAGAGTTCATGTCTGGCAGACATAAGCAGGATTTTAGCCGGATTGAAAGAGGTAAATGCAGCCTATATATTCGGTTCATTCCTTGAAAAAGAAGATTTCAATGATATCGATGTAGCTCTGCTCCTGTCTGAAAGTTTAGATCCTTATAAAAGCCTTAAGTTCTCTTTAAAAGTAGCGGGTGAACTGGAAAGACAGATCAAGCCCAGATTTGAATTTGATGTAAAAATACTGAATAATTCCCCATAGAATTGCAGTTTGAGGTTATCAAAAAAGGACATGTTATTTTCTCCAGAGACGAATCCAGTAGAATAGATTACGAATCTGAAGTAATCCCGGCTTATCTGGACCTGAAGTACATGTATGATTTGATAGATAAAAAATTCCTGGCGAGGGTCTGAAATGAGAACGTTTTCCCATCTCAGAGAACTCATACTATCTTAAAGTTATTTCCCGCAAATCTCTTCAAAAGGATAGGGCAATTTTGCCTCTTCAGGGATTTTCTCGACAAGCTCCATAAATTCAGGGTCATGCATGGGGCTTATATTCTTCTGCCTCTGGAAATACGGATAACTCCTTATCCTCTGCCAGATCTCTTTTAAAGACACTTCTTTTACATTCCCGAACCTGAATGGAGGATACGGGCTTGGTTTCACGTCTCCGTCCACGGTCACATGCATCCAGCGTCTGCCTGCCATTGCACCCATCATCTGCCCTTCAAAATATGTGTTTGAAAACATTCGAGGACCTTCCGGGGCAGAATTAATCCTGTGATACATTTCAAGGATTGTTCTCCTGTCTCTGTCAGTAATTACAGATTCGCCTCTTCTCTTTGGCATCGACTCCCAGACTGAAAACTCGTGTACTCCAAGTTCCGATGCAAGTGCATAGAGAGCAGGAAGTTCTTTCATGTTTGAAGGAGAAGCGTGTGTTGTCATCACAACCAGAAGCCCTGCTTCAAGAGCAAGTTTTATGGTTGAAATCGCCCGTTCGTAAGACCCTTCCGATTTTCGGACCGCATCATGCTTTTTGGGATCAGTCGAATAAACGCCAACCATCAGGGAGTGAAGCCCGGCTTCTTTCAAGCGGCGGGCAGTTTCTTTTGTGAAGTCCGTACCCCAGGTAGAACAGTTAACTATAGCGCGTTTTTTATCCACATACTCGATAAGTTCAAAGATCTCTTTACGCAGAAGAGGGTCATTTTCGGTAAAACTTATAATTAATGTGCCAAGGTCCAGGGCTTCATCTATTACTCTTTTAATCGTGTCCGTATCCAGTTCGTCGACAACTGTTCCCGGTGGATACCTTGAACCGCTCTGGCGAGTGATTTCAATAGAAACTGTTTCAGGAATATATTTCCCCAGAGCTATCTGGACTTCTGCAAAAATAAGGCGTTTAAAAGCAGGACTGGGTATCGGAGGCAGCCAGGCTGAAGGAACAAAGCAGTCCTCCTGCACAAGAGCCGGTTTTTCCTCCTCCAGGCGTGAATTCATCTTTTTCAATATAGGGCTGCATGCGGATTTCAATGGCCCGCTTGCTGTAAGTTTCACGGCTTTTCCTTCACGCTGCTGAAGATTCACAGACAGCCCCGGCATGGAGAAAATTTCTGTATTTCTTTTTTTTGTGGGAAAATCCGACACATTCTTTTTTTCTGGAATCATTTTTCCTCACAGGTAATTTTTCGGGTTTCTGATTTACTGACAAATCTCTAATCTCTAGGTTTAATATCTCTTAACACTTATTTAAATCGTACCTGTCTTTTCTGGAATCAAGAGAAACCAGGACTTAGATTTTTTTCCAGGAAATTTGTTGAACCAGTTTCAATAATCATAAAACCTTTAAAAATAGACTGCAACCGAATATAATGCTGAACACAAATAGCTGTTAAAAGTGAGAATATCAGTTTGAGAATATCAGTTTTTGAAAACGAGGACTTAAGCTGTCCGGGCACGAAAACCGAAAAATAGTAGTCTGCCTGGACTGCCTCTTTAAAATAAAAAGCTTGGACCTCAAGCCCTTTCCGAGAAGGCGAGGTTTCCGCTGATTTTCTTTATCTTTACTTTTACCACGTCGCCTTTTGCGGCTCCGGGCACGAAGACCGTATACTTGTCTATTTTTGCTATCCCGTCACCTTTGGACCCAACGGCATCTATCCGGAGTTCATAGGTTCCACCCTCTTCGATGGCTTCCCTGACAACCACATTGCTTACCTTTCTCTTTTTGACAGGTCTGTGCGCTCCGCAGGCAGAGCACTGCAGGACAAGCACCCTGTCAACCCTGACAAGCTGGGTATCCGGGCGTTCGCATTCCGAGCACATAACGTATTCGTCAACGTATGCCTGAATGTTGTCTGTAATCTGAGCTCTCGTAAACCTGCCCTGGAAGACTGCACGTGTGCCTTCTATCTTCCCTGCAGTCCCCAGTTCCCTGGTGAGATATTTCATCAGGTGGTCAGGGTCCCGGTTAAGGGTGTCTGCAATACTTCCGAAGTTATCCAGAATTGTGGTCTTGCCTTCGGAAAAGAGTTTGGGTTCAGGGATTACGAATCGAGCATCAGTAGTCTTTGTATCCGGCATCTTTGCCATTGCACGGTTTAAAAGCTCTTCGTAATCATACATTCTTTAGACTCCCTTGTAATTGGCTTCTAACAGGTTACTGTACCAGTTCTGCGCCTTCATCGATAACGATTCTGCAGGGGGTTGGAAGTTTCTGTCCTGCATGCCAGAGAGCTTTCTTTGCAGCCTGGAAGTTCTGCTTCTCAACGGCTACTGTAAAGATCTTCTGCATTGATTTTACCCTTGCTGCGGTACCGACGTTCTTTCCAAAAGCCCTGCGCATTCCACTGGACACACGGTCAGCACCAGCTCCAGTTGCCTGCTTGTTTTCCCTGAGAACTTCGTGGGGATAAACACGGAGCTTCATGTAAAAGCCCATCTTTCCTGTATCTTCAACAAGGTGCCTGTTTGCAGTGATACGGGCTGCTTCAAGTGCAGTGTGCCTTATCTGGCATTTCTCTTCTGCAAGCAGGGAAATTTTTACTGGGAAAGTTGTGTTTGCTTTGTCTCCCATATCATAGTGAATAACCTGGCTTCCTGGAACACCGCCCATGTATTTTCTTCTGGTAAATGAGCGCTGCCTCACGTTTCTGTACATACTTCCTGGCTTTCGTACCATTAGTTTGATTCTCCTGAAAAGTGATGATTTTGATAATATTTTGAGTGGAAGCTTTTTCCACTTATAATCCATTTATAAGCGTTTGCTTCAAGTTCACAAAAAACTGTTTAGCAAATCGTTGAGCATGGAGATATGTGCATATAAAGATCCCTGCCTGTATTTACATTTATCTGTAAACCTGCCCCTGCGGGCCCTGGCAGGAAATTTCTGTATCACCCGGTTCTCCGATAGGGAATTTCATGCCTGAGATTCTACATCCCTTGAAATTTTATATATCCCGGGCTTAGGTGACTTACTCCCTACTACTTAGTGGTTTATAAGTTTTATTGATGTTTCCGGGTATTTTTCAAAAAATCCTGCAAGAAGCCCGAAGCATCCTGAAAGCATCATGCTCCCGAAAGGTGCTGCAAAGTGAATTTTTTCTAAAATTTCCTGCCTGAATTCCGAGGATGGAAGCTTTTCAAGCATCTCCCTTTTAGGTCCTGTAACCATTATCGAACGTACCTGTTCAAAGCCGTGAGCTTCCTTTATGTATGCCCCGTGCCCTCCGTCTTCAAATACCTCATCAAAACCAAGTTTCCCTTCAGCAAGCCTGATAATATAGTCCTGAAGCTTTTCCGGGTCCATGCTGGAACTGTGATGCTCGAAAATAGCCGTGATCCTGTTTTCACTTACGAGAGCTCCAAGTGTGTGTCCGTTCCCTATATTGATCACGATGGAAGGCTGGACTGCTACCGGATCTGCAAGAGCTCCAAATACAGCTGCAGGTCCGGTATCCATGAAGACTGCCCGCGTATTGAGGGCTGTAGTGGCTTTAAGAAGCGAATCTGCCTGGGCTTTCATGCGCGTAAACGGTGGTGGAATTTCCTCGGGACGGTAGACAAAGTCTTCGAGCTTTCCTCCCTTCTCGATGAGTTCCTTTAAAAGTTCAAACCTGTAGACTCTGTTGCTCTTATCCGGAGCATTCCCGTGATCCTGTACTGCCACTGCATAATTTTCCGGCATCCTGACCTCAAAATTTGAAAATGCACATGAAACAGCATAGGGGTCAAAGTCCTGCATAACAATTTCCAGCGCCTCTCCCGAATCTGCAAGCCTTTTTGCCTCTTCCTCCATAACAATCTGGACTCCAAAAGACTTCACTCTCTCAAGGTTGTCGTGAAGGGTCAGAGCAGCTGATTCAGTGGCGTATACAGGGAGCCCTGCTTTCAGGTGTGTGCGGACAGCCCATGCCGAAGGCCCTCCTCCCATAATGGTTCCGGTAAGCACAAGTGCTTTTCCTGCTTTAGTTACTCTTCTCACCCTTTCCGCAGTCACCTGTGTGGGAGCAGGCATGACCATAATAAGGCTGTTTTCAACTTCTTTTCCAGAATCAAAAAGCAGGATATCCTGCGTACCTGTCCCTATGTCCGCCGCAATTATGTGCATAACCGAGCATTGGGCTGATAAGTTATTAAAATATGGGAAGGCAAGTAGCTTTGAGGATACAGGATAAGAAGAAATAAAACATCATATGAAAAACTAAGTAAATGGAGAGTGCCGTTTTCATGAAAGAATCTACACCAGAAATCCATAAAAAAGACGCTAAAAAATCCTTTTCTTTTGCTCTAATCACAATTTCGACATCAAGGTACGGGAAGTACGGAAATCAGGCTTCTCCTGATGAAGCTGAAGACCTTTCAGGAAAGGCTATGAAAGAACTTCTCGAGGCGGCAGGCAATAAAGTATCTTTCTACAGGCTTGTGCCTGACGGAAAAGATGCAATTCTTGATGCTCTTTTTTCCGCTCTTGACAGTTCTGCTGACATCGTTATAACAAGCGGAGGCACAGGGCTTGCTCCAAAAGACCTTACTATCGAGTCCGTAGTCCCTCTTTTTGAAAAAGAAATCCCTGGTTTCGGAGAACTTTTCAGGTACAAAAGCCTTGAAGAAATAGGGACTTCAGTGATCCTGACCAGGGCTTCGGCAGGCATAATGAAAGGAAAGGCTGTATTCTGCCTGCCGGGGTCGCCAAACGCGGTGAAGCTCGCCCTTTCTAAGATTATTATTCCTGAAGCAGGGCACATTGTAAGGCATGTGAAGGAATAAAGGCAGTGCAGCGAATTTTCTATAAATTCAAAATCAATTTTTTGGATACGGTATATGTAACTAATCTTATGATCTCGAATTCTTGACTCAAAAATCTCTTAAAATTTGTAATTTTATAGAAAAATTGGCACACTGCCGGGAAGACCAAAAGCCCTTTACGGAGAAAAACTAATTTTTTGTTGATTATGGAGGCCCTATTACAAAAATAACATATGCCTGCAAACTACTCTTTTTCTAGGGAGAGGTACACCTTCTGAGGGGTTAAATTGGCAAAAGGCATGGTTTATCTTTACACAGGAGAAGGAGAAGGAAAGACCACAAACGCCCTCGGGATGGCTCTCAGGGCGGTGGGTCACGGGTACAGGGTCATAATTATCCAGTTCATGAAAGGTAGAAAATACATAGGGGAATACAAAGTTAAGGACAGGCTAGCGCCTGAATATGAGATTCACCAGTTCGGAAGGGAAGAGTTCATAGACTTCAAAAACCCCGTGCCCCTGGATTATGAGCTGGCAGAAAAGGGGCTCGAATTCGCAAAAGAAGCCCTCAGGAGGAAGCCCAGGCTTCTTATACTGGATGAGATCAATCTTGCAGCTCATTTCGGCATTGTGAAGACCGAAGATATCCTGAAATTACTGGAAGACATCCCCGAAGAGACAACAGTCATCCTGACAGGGCGGAGGGCTCCTGAAAAACTGGTCAAAAGGGCAGACCTGGTGACTGAAATGAAGTTTGTTAAGCATCCCTTTGAGAAAAATGTCCCGGCAAGGGAAGGGGTTGAATATTAACTCTTAACATATAGTTTCCTGTATGTATATATCCAGGAATGGTGTGAGAGAATGGTTGTACAGGAGAAATTGTTGTTAGGAGCTAAGGCTTCAAAGAATTCTACTCTTACTCTGGTTTTTCTTTCAATATTAAAAGGCATCGTCGGCTTTTATTCCGGAAGCTCGGCTCTGATCGCTGATGCTGTCCACACATCCCTGGATATCTTCGCATCATTTGCCGTCTGGGTAGGGCTCAAGCTCAGCCTTAAAGGCAGCGAAGAAAAATTCCCCTACGGCTACTACAAAGCAGACAACCTGGTTTCGCTCCTCGTGTCTATTATAATCCTCTTTTCAGGAGTCGAGCTTGTACGTGAGGCGCTGCTGAACATAACAAGTCCCATCGAGCTGAAATTGCAGGGAATTGCACTTGGCACAGCTATATTCTCGGTAATAGCAATGTATGCATTATCTCAATACAAACTCAGAGTCGGCAAACTGATAGATTCTCAGGCTTTGATTGCCGATGCAATACACTCCTATATAGACGTTTTCAGTTCCCTGATAGTTGTTATTACTATTGCTGGTTCGATCCTGGGGGTGTTTTGGCTCGATAGTGCTGGGGTGCTGGTCATCTCTGTTATGATATTCAAACTTGGAATCGGTATGGCAAGGGATTCTGTACTGACACTTATGGACGCATGGCTGGATAAAGACTCGATTGCAAAAATAAGGGAAAATGTGGGCAGCATTCAGGGTATTAAGAGGGTCGATGAAATCAGACTTCGAAAGTCTGGGCTAGTAGTATTTGGGGAGATTGAAATTGAAATAGAGGGCGATGCCAATCTTAAAAGAGTGGAAATGCTCTCCTAAGAGATCGAAAAGACGGTGAAAAACGAGGTAAAGAACCTGGAACATCTGGTTATAAATGTAAAGCCCGAAAAGGTATCTGTTACGAAGATTGCATTTCCTGTTCTAATGCCGGAAGGTTTGCATTCAAAGGTTTCCCGGCATTTTAGCAAAGCTCCGTACTTTATTTTTATTGAACTCGAAGAGGATAAAATAAAAAGCTGGGATGTCAGCGAAAACCCTGCTGCAGGCCTGGAGAAGAAAAAAGGTCTCAGAGCGGCAGAGTTTCTGAAGAGTCAGGGTGTCAATGTTCTGGTCGTGGATGAAATCGGAGAAGCCCCTTTCCACACTCTCCGCGATAGTTTTGTGAAGCTACTCCAGATGCCAGAAGAAGAGGAAGATGTTGAAAAAGTTGTGGAGAAGGTTTCAGAGTTGAACACGCTCACAGCACCTACGGAGTAAAATTATCTGTAGCTTGGGGCCCAATGAAAATAATCCGGGAGTTTAACCTGCAAAAATTACAATCGCAAGTGGAAAAGGGGGGACAGGGAAAACAACAATAGCTGTTAATTTTGACCTTTCAATCGAAGATGTACAGTCCTATGATTGTGATTTTGAGGAACCTGACTGTCATTATTTGGACAAACAATATCATTGAACCCTGGTTTTGGTTTTCACTTTCCTATTATATGGACATATATTAAATCAAACAGATACTATTGAATATATATTCATAAATGGCTCCAGGAGCGAGAGTTGTAGATATTATGCCAAGGTTGGATCAGGTTCAGGAAGGTAATAAAGTAAAGGTTAGAGAAATAAGGGGAGGTCGAAGCGTAAGACAAAGATTAGCGGAGATGGGTATTCACCCTGGGGATATTGTGGGAATAATTAGGAGCTCTGTATTTGGCGGACCCCTGCTAATTGATATCAGGGATAGTGAAGTTGCCATAGGCAGGAGTGTAGCCCAGAAGATTGAGGTGGAAGTGGTGGATTGATCATCGCACTTGCCGGTCAGCAGAATTCGGGCAAAAGCACAATTTTTAATCAACTGGCCGGGTATCGTGCCGTTACTTCGAACTTTCCTGGCAAGACTGTACAGTATACCAAAAGTCAGGTAAACTATCATGGCAAGGTTTTTGACATTGTGGATTTGCCAGGGACATATTCCCTGACATCCTTTGATCTCGCAGAACTGGAATCCAGAAAGTATCTGCTAAAAGGCGAAGTGGATGTCGTAATAAATGTAATAGATGCTTCTCTTCTCAGCCGGAGCTTAGAGCTTACGAAACAGCTTATGGAACTGGAAATACCTCTTGTCCTGTGTCTAAATTTCATGGATGATGCCCGCAGAAAAGGAATCCATATCAATACAAAAAAACTCTCTGAAGTGCTTGGGGTGCCGGTAGTCTCTGCCATTGCCGTAAAGGGCATTGGAATCCAGGAGCTAATAGAGGAGAGCCTCAAGGCTGGAGAGCAAAAGGAGCTGGGAAAAAGCCTGTCTTTTAGCAAAGATGTGGAAAAGGTCGTCGAAGATCTTGCAGTAAAAGTCTCGATTCTTGCAAAAGAATGGAATGTTCCTGAACGCTTTTTAGCCATGAAACTTCTTGAAGGAGACGAGTATTTTTTAACTAAGATTGAAGATGTAAAAATCCTTGAAGAGATAACACATGCTCAGAAGATCCTTGAGAAATCTCATGGGAGACCTTCTGATGTGGTTATATCTTCAGAGCGCCATGCTCTTGCCATTAATATATTTGATGAAGTAGCTACTGTTGGAAAACTAGGGATCACTTTCAGGGACAAACTGGACAAAGTTCTAATGCATCAATATCTGGGCTATGTTTTTTTGGCTCTAATCCTCTACCTTTTTTTCAATATTGTGTTCTCGCTGGGTGCTGTGATAGAAAGTCCAATAATAAATTTCTTTGAAAAATCAGTAATCCCTGCAGCCAGGGTGCGTTTAGGGACCGGGTTAGCTCAATACCTGTTTATCGGGGTGATACAGGGTTTTGCAGGAGGTATAGGAATCGTCCTGCCATACCTAATTCCCTTTTTAATAGGGCTTGCTGTAATGGAAGATGCGGGATACCTGCCCAGAATCGCTTTTCTTATGGATACATTCCTGCACAGAATGGGACTTCATGGCAAGTCTATACTGCCCCTGATTCTTGGCTATGGCTGTAATGTGCCGGCTGTTATGGGTACACGGATCCTGGAATCCGACAGAGACAGGTATATTACAGCTGTTCTTGCCACCATGGTGCCCTGTGCTGCCAGAACCACTATTATTTTGGGTCTTGTGGCATTTTTCATAAGTCCTGCCGCTGCACTTGGAATATATATCCTGAACATTGTCGTAATTGCGCTTTCAGGCACGTTGCTTGCAAGAATTATGCCTGAAATAACGCCGGGTTTAATATTGGAAGTCCCAAGATATCAGATTCCTTCTGTCAAAGTGGTTCTAAATAAGACCTGGTTGCGGACAAAGGAGTTTGTCTTCATAGCGTGGCCTCTGCTGATTGCGGGAAGCGCTGTCTTGAGTTTTCTGGAATACTACAAAATGGATATGGCGATCAACCAAATTCTGTATCCTTTGACATCATTACTCCTCGGCCTTCCGATGGTTGTTGGTATAACTCTCATATTCGGTATCCTGAGGAAAGAACTGGCAATGGTTATGCTTATTCAGACCCTTGGCACTTCACACGTTCTCGATGTGATGAGCAGAACTCAGATTATGACTTTTGTAGTTTTCGTGACATTTTATATTCCCTGCATTGCAACCATTGCTGTTTTGATACAGGAGCTTGGAAAAAAGAGGGCAGGGTTTGTGATCATTTTCACGACAATTATGGCAACTGTAATGGCACTTCTCATCCGGATTGTCGGAGAGCTATATGGTTATTGAATATGATTGCATATGTCTTCGGTTAAGTAAAAATATCTATTATATAGTAGTGGAGCTTCTAAACGGCTTGCTCCACATCATTTTTAATATATCTTCCTTCTTTATCCAGATATATGATAATTCTTCATGCAGGAAGAGTCGGAAAACAGTTTTTCTTATGGGGGGAAAGCCCGGCCGAAAGTGAAACTCCGGTTGTTCGGCGCGGGAGAAAGCCTAAAAACCCGATTGTAAAACCTTATCCTTATGATTCGGGCGTTGAAAACCTGTCTTCTGCCCTTGAGCTGCTGCTGGGCAGTACTGGTCGGAAAGAGGCAGAGAAAATTAACGTCTGGGTCCCGACAATGGGGGGGAATCCTGTCCCTTCAAGCCCTCTCGTTGCTGAAATACCTGATTCGAAAGCGGAACATGTACTGGCTCCCTGGACTGTTCATGCATACCCTCTGGAAGCTGAAGATGCTATTGTTCTACTCTGCGCCTGCATGGGAAAGAAGGTTCTCGCTCCCGGCATAATCTCGGGAAATGACCTTCTCTGGTGGGCGGATGCCCTGAAATTTGCAGGCTCGCTGGCAGCAGGACAGAAATACCTGCCCGGCGTCAGGGGCGGGGAAGGAGAATACAGAGCTTTCTGGGAACCCGTATTTTCCGGAGAAGATGCCGGAGAGCTGGCAAAACTTGCAAAGCAAATGCCCCCTGTTGCAAGGGCTCTTGCTCCTGAAACCTCTGCCGTGCCGCCGGAAATACCTGCTGCTTTAGCGGCAAGGCAGTTTATTGAAGATTCTCTCGACTGGATAGTCCGGTCCGAGATCGGGGAAAAAAAGCCTGCAAAAGAGCCGCGCAAAAGAAAATCCTTTGACAGCGTCCATGATGCCTGGGTTTCCGCTCTTAAAAGCCCTGATGGACTGATCTACGGAGATGAAAAAGAACTCCTGCAGCTTGCGGTCCGGACCCGTGAATGGCAGCGCCCACTCACCATCCTCACCACTTCTCCTTTCAGGTTCTGTTTCCGGCTGGAAGAACCGGCTGCGGAAAAAGAAACCGAAGAAACCGAAGCCGGGAAAAGAGATACTAAAAAAGGTAAAGGAATAGCCGATATCGAAGTTCCCGAAGGGCTCTGGTACGTCCGCTACATGCTTCAGTCTTACGAAGACCCAAGCCTTCTGATCCCTGTGAAAGAAGCCTGGAAGCCAAAAAAGGGCAGCCCGTTGAAAAAATACGATGTGAAAAACATTCGCCAGTTCCTGTTATCTTCCCTCGGGCAGGCTGCCGGCATCAGTGCAGAAATTGCTTCCAGCCTTGAAGCTCCCAATCCGTCGGGATATTCCCTTGATACGAAAGAGGCTTATCGTTTCCTGACTGAAAGTGCAGCGAATTTAAGTCAGGCGGGTTTCGGGGTACTTCTCCCTGGCTGGTGGACCCGTAAAGGCACAAAGACCCATCTGAAAGCTCAGGCTAATATTAAGGGCAAGAAGAAGTTGCAGGCCGGATACGGACTTACTCTCGATAAAATCGTCAGCTTTGACTGGGAAATCGCCCTTGGAGACAGGGCGCTGACAGTCAGAGAACTGCAGGCTCTTGCAAAGCTCAAAGCTCCGCTTGTGAAATTCCGGGGTCAGTGGGTCGAGGTAAACGATGCGGAAATCCGTGCTGCTCTTGAGTTCTGGAAGAAAAACCCTAACGGAGAAGCAAGCCTGCGCGACGTTCTAAAGCTGGCTGTGGGAGCTTCCGAAAAAGCCGATGGTGTGGATGTTGAAGGGCTCAATGCAGCCGGCTGGATTGAAGAATTAATTACCCGCTTGAAAGACAAAACCGGATTTGAAGAACTTCCGGCCCCCAACGGTTTTTCAGGAACCCTTCGTCCATACCAGTTCAGAGGTTACTCATGGCTGGCTTTCCTGAGGCAGTGGGGCATAGGAGCCTGCCTTGCAGATGACATGGGGCTTGGCAAAACCGTCCAGACTCTTGCTCTTATCCAGCATGATCGGGAACAGGTTGAAGCAAAAGTTGCAGAAAATGCTGAAGAAAATGCTGAAGAAAAAGTTGCAGAAAAAGTTGCAGTAAATGCTGAAGAAAAAGTTGACGGACGTAAAGTTCCAAAGCCGGTTCTTCTGGTCTGCCCGACCTCTGTTATCAACAACTGGAGAAAAGAGGCAGCTCGCTTTACTCCGGAACTTTCGGTAATGGTCCACCAAGGCACCAGCCGGAAAAAAGAAGAGGAATTCAAAAAGGAAGCCATGAATCATGCTATTGTTATCTCAAGCTATGGGCTTTTGCAGAGGGACGTTAAGTTTTTAAAAGGGGTTCCCTGGTCCGGAATTGTACTTGACGAAGCCCAGAATATCAAAAACCCGGAAACCAAACAGGCAAAAGCAGCCAGGGCTCTGGAAGCCGATTACCGCATAGCTCTTACGGGGACTCCGGTTGAAAATAACGTGGGAGACCTCTGGTCCATAATGGAGTTTTTAAACCCGGGCTTCCTCGGTAGCCAGGCAGGTTTCAAGCGGAATTTCTTTATTCCCATTCAGGCCGAAAGGGATCCGGAAGCTGCAGGGAGGCTGAAAGATATCACAGGTCCCTTTATCCTGCGCCGTTTGAAGACCGATACTTCGATCATCTCTGACCTGCCGGAAAAAATGGAGATGAAAACCTATTGCACGCTGACAAAAGAACAGGCTTCCCTCTACGCTGCAGTCCTCGAAGACATCGAAGATGCAATGGATGAAGCTGAAGAAGGAATACAGAGAAAAGGCATAATCCTGTCTGCCCTTACAAGGCTCAAGCAGGTCTGCAACCACCCGGCGCAGTTTTTGAAGGATAACTCTGCTGTGTCCGGCAGGTCAGGAAAACTTGCAAGGCTTACCGAAATGCTGGATACAGTCCTGGAAAACGGGGAAAAAGCCCTTGTTTTCACCCAGTTTGCGGAGATGGGAAAAATGCTAAAAGAACACCTGCAGGCAAGCTTCGGCTGTGAAGTCCTTTTCCTGCACGGCGGAGTTCCCAGGAAGCAGAGGGACAGAATGATTGAACGCTTCCAGGAGGGAAAAGAGTACCTTCCTATCTTTGTCCTTTCCCTTAAAGCCGGCGGCACTGGGCTTAACCTGACAGGTGCCAACCACGTTTTCCACTTTGACCGCTGGTGGAACCCGGCTGTTGAAAATCAGGCAACTGATCGGGCATTCCGTATAGGCCAGACGAAAAATGTCGAGGTGCATAAGTTCATCTGTGCAGGCACGCTTGAAGAAAAAATCGATGAGATTATCGAACGCAAAGTGCAGGTCGCAGAGAACGTTGTCGGAACAGGTGAAGACTGGCTGACAGAACTTTCCAATGATGAATTGAAGGATATTCTTGCTCTTCGAGAAGAAGCGGTAGGTGAATAAAATGGCAGCTTACTGGGACGGCTATGGTTATTATGAGCCCACAAAACCAATTGAGGTCAAAGGGGGTATCAAGGCAAAGTCCAGGCGTGGAAGTTTCGCCCAGAGCTGGTGGGCAAAGCGCTGGATCGAAACCCTCGAAAGTTTTAATCTGGGAGCAAGGCTGGACCGAGGAAAAAGCTATGCCCGTAAAGGACAGGTAACTTCCATTAAAATAGAGTCAGGGCTTGTAAGGGCTAAAGTTCAGGGTTCAGACCCCAGGCCATATTCGGTAACAATAAAAGTCCGGACTCTGACAGGCTCCGAATGTGAACTCCTTGCAGAAAAACTTGCACTGAAACCTATCTTTGCGGCCAAGCTCCTTACAGGCGAGATGCCGGAAGACATAGATTCCGCATTTAAGGAAATAGGTCTCTCCCTCTTTCCCGAAAAAATCGACGACCTTGAAACCGACTGTTCCTGCCCTGACTGGTCAAACCCCTGCAAGCATATTGCAGCCGTCTACTACCTGCTCGGGGAAGAATTTGATAGGGACCCCTTCCTTATCTTTAAGTTAAGGGGAGTTGATATGGACGATTTTATGTCCATTCTGGGGAAGGGGTTTGTTCCGGAAACTGCGGATCGTGTAGCAGAAGCCGGAGCCTTTACAGAAAGCCCTGATAAAACCGGAACTGCACTTGAAGCTGAAACATCTCCTGTTTCTCCTGAACCTCTGCCCCTTGACCCTGAAGCTTTCTGGGGCAGGCTCCCTGAAAACCCTGTAGAGGAAAAAGTTTCTTCCCTTGAGGCTCATATCCCTCAGGTTCCAGCCGCCCTTCCAAAAAGGCTTGGAAAATTCCCCTTCTGGTGCGGTGAAGAAGATATGCTTGAAGTGCTGGAGGAAATATACAAAAAAGCTTCATCTGCAGGGATGATGATTTTCCTTGGAGAACGTAAATGAATGCTTTCATATATTTTTTCTCCAATTTTTTCTTCAAAGTAGTAATTTTTTGCCTTCTATTGGAGGCAAATCAGTAACTGACGTATAAATCAGTAGCTAACATAGATATGATTTGCAATCTCCCTGTCAACAGCATACCGTGTCTGGTCTACCTCAAAGAGATATGAAGGGGAGCTTCTGAGCAGAGTGACAGGCATGCCGGGCAGGATGCCCATTGCTATCAGTTTCTGCAAAATCCCCGTGTTTTTTGTATCCAGATGGGAGATCTTTCCCTTTTTCCTGGGTTCCATCGAGGAAAGAGTGGTAGTTTTCAGAGCGGCATTCAGGCATTCCGGTTTTTTCGATATCATTTAAAGAGACTCCTTATAAGCTGTATTACCTTTGCTTCTTTTACAAGTTCGTACCCGCAGTTCGGGCAGCACTGTTTGTCGCAGTTGTGCAGTTTCCCACAGCCGGTACATTTCGATTCGTCTGCGTTTTCAAATTTGTTTCCGCAGAGTGGGCAGTTCACAGTTTCACCCCCAGCGCAGTCAGGAGGGTGTTTACGATAAAGCCTGCAAGGAAGGCAGAGGGGAAAATGAACCCTGAGATCGCAAGCGCCATTTTAAACCCTCTTTCCTTTACTGTCATCATGAACTGGGCAATGCAGGGCATGAACAGGGTCAGGGTAACTGCTGCAACAACAAGCTGCACTCCTGTCAGCAGTCCGGCATCGTGCATTCCGTAGAGCCCGGCTGCCCCAAAGTCCCTCCTGAAAAAGCCGAAGAGGAAAACATCAGCAGCATCGGAAGGAAGCCCTATCCAGACAGTCGGGTATTCCATTACTTTCAGGGCAAGGGCAAAGATCCCTGTCAGCCTGCCTATGCAGATCAGCACGCTTGCCAGCACAAAGAGGGGCAGGACTTCCAGGAAGTACCAGTGCATCCTTGAGTATGTCTTAACTGCTATGTTTGAAAGCTTCGGGATCCTCAGGGGAGGCATTTCGAGTATGAAGGTAGGGGCTTCCCCCGGAAGAAGTCTGGCAGCCAGGTATCCTATGAATACAAATTCAAGCACTATTACGCCTGCCCAGATAAGCAGCCCGTCAGGGTTTCCGGAGAGGACGGAAAGGATAATCCCGAGCTGTGCCGAGCAGGGAATTGCAAGGGCGAGCAGAACGGTCGAAATCAGCCTCTCTCTTCTGGTTTCAAGGGTCCGCGTTACCATCGTGGCCATTGTGGAGCATCCAAAGCCGAGAACCATTGGAATTACTGCCCTCCCGCTGAGCCCTATTTTTTTGAACATACCGTCAAGCAGCATGCCCAGCCTCGGGAGATATCCCGTATCCTCGATAATTGAGAATACAAGGAAGAAAGCTCCCACTATAGGCAGGATAAGGGCAATTGCATAGGTTACTGCTTGTGTGAATATCCCGTATTCTCCTACGAAGAGGTCCTGAAGGGCAGGATAGGGCACAAAGGATGTGAACCACTCTGTCACCAGGGGGTTTATATGCTCTCCAAATACGGTATTTTCCATAAAGTCAACAACTGTGCCTGCTGCAAAGACTCCTACGAAACGGTAAAGTCCGAAGTACAGGACCAGCAGGAGCACCGGAATTCCAAGCAAAGGATGGGTCAGTACGCTGTCGATGTTTTCTGCGAGCAGGACTTTTTTCCTGGTTTTTTCCTTCTTTTCAGGTTTTACTTCTTTTTCAGCCTTTTTTTCCTTAATATCTCCTTCCTTATCCTGTACTTCCATTACCTGTTCCACTATTTCGTTTACAATCTCCTGTCTCTTGAGGGTGAAAAGGTAGGACAGGGGAATTCCGGCCTTTTCAGAAGCCGTTTCTGCAAGTTTCTGAATCTCTTCAAAGCTATTTTTGCCGTCCTCATTTTTCTCACCCTCATTTTTCTCGCTTTTATTCCTGTATCCTTCTTCAGGGTTGCATACTGAATCAAGTGCTGTTTTGTCTCCCTGAAGCAGCAGGAGGGCAAGGGACCTTTTTGATATTCTGGTTTCTTCTGCAGTTTCCAGCAGTTTTTCTATTTCCGAAATATAGGGCTCTATTTCCTCTCCGTAGTTGATTTTCTGTGAAGTCCTGTCATTTTTCTCCTGAATAAACTCCATAATTGAATTTTTGAGTTCTTCAACTCCTTTTCCTTCACTTGAAACCGTACCTATGACAGGTATTCCCAGCGACCTGCTGAGCTTGCGTATATCAATTTTTATTCCTCTTTCCTCGGCTTCGTCCATCATGTTAAGGACAAGGATAAGGGGAAGCTTGGCTTCAAGAAGCTGGAGTGTGAAAGAGAGCATGCGCCTGAGGTTTCTTGCGTCCACCACATGCAGGCAGACAAATACTTTTTCTTCAAAGAGCAGGCGCTGTGAAACTCTTTCTTCTTCGCTTACGGGGAGAAGAGAATACATTCCGGGCGTGTCGATTATTTCGTATTCCTTTTTCTCTATCCTGCCTTTTCCACGGCTGATTTCTACCGAGGTTCCAGGATAATTGGAAACTACGGTATAACTTCCGGAAAGTGAATTGAAAAGGCTGCTTTTCCCCACATTTGGGCTTCCTGCGAGTACGATTTTTGGAAGCCCTTTTCCAGGAGAGCACTCCTTTTTCCCGCGGCAGCACTCCTTTTCAGGACAGATAAGTGGCAATTTCATGTTCTTTTCTCAATATCTGGTCTTGTATTTAGGTGAGCCTAAATTTCTGTTTTTGCCATATTTAGGTACACCTAATATTTAAAGCTAATGAAATCGGCGAGATTTTTTAGAAGAATCCGACAAAAACAGAGTTATTCGAAAATATTTTCTCTCAAAAATCTCATTTAAAAACCGTTTAGAAAAATTTCAAACTCAGGAGTGCCAAAAATAGCAAATAGAAAGTAGCTTTAATCTGGGGTATGTGCGGACAGGCTGATTTGACCTTTACTTCTCTTTAATTTTTACTTCTCTGCTCATATTTCTTAAGTATTCGAACATTTCTTTTCCCCATTCTATTGCTCCGGGTTCGAAGCTGATCAGATACTGCCGGTCAAATCGCCCGCTTTCATTAAACAGCCCCATAAGCATTATTTTATCCGAAGACGCAACAACTGCAGGGATTTCCACCTCTTTTTTGTCGAGAATAAAGAGGCTTGTATTCTCCATTTTGAGAAACTCTTCCCCTTCTTTTTTGAAATCCTCTGCAAGCCTTAAATACACAGATTCACTCAGGACAAGGGAGATCTCAGTGCCTTTTCTGGCAAGGTCCAGGAAAAAAGAAGGAAATTGGGGATGAAAGTAAGAAAAGAACATAAGGATATGATTTGAGTTCGATACGTTTTTCACGAACTCAGGGTTGAGGTCAAAAGTATGGCTCAGGTCCGGTTCTATAAGGCGGTAATCCCCAAGTTCGCTGATCCGTTTAAGTAAATAAGGAGGAATAGGTGTGAGTTTTCTGTCCGCCCAGAATTCCTCATGTTTTTCAAAAATTTCCAGAGTCTCCAGGAGAGGCTGCATTTTCTCTATAATAATCTCTCCTATCAGGCTGAGGCGGTAGGCTCCTTCTTCGTGAATTACCAGATTCTGTTCTTTCAGTTTTTTAATCTGGGGAAGGAGAGCGGTTCTTGGGACCTGAAGCCTGTCAAGGATCTCCTGGGTACTCTTTGGCCCATCTCTCAGGAGCATAAGAAATGCCTTTCTTTTCTCTGAAAACAGAATCAAATCAAGCAAGTTTGGATTCATTTACTGTCGCCGCCCGGATGTAGAAGAGAGTTTTTTTCCGGTTTTGGTTCTCTATAGCGTTAATGAATCGCAAATCGATAATAAAGATGTCGAAATTGTTTGAAATTTCTGTCCTGTTTGTAATACAAATGAAAAAATGAAGACTGTAAATGGGCTGGAGTTTGTCTGTAATCTGAAATCAGGCTTACCGGGAAACTTTGATATAGGTGCTGGTGAGAATGGGTGGAATCATATTCTAGAGTAAACTGGCTTTAAGGTAAAAGGAATTATTTCATCGATGTCGTACATCTCTCATCACATTGATGATGTGAGCTTTTTATAATTAGCAGGCGAGTTTAATCATTAACGATGTGAGGAAGGGCAATGGAGAAAGAAAAATTATATCAGCTGAAATCCGATGCAAGTAAAATAAGTCCTGTTCTGAATGTTGGAAAGAACGGGATAACCGAGACTTTGATCGAAGAACTGAACAAGCAGATAAAAGCTAACAGGCTTGTAAAGGTCAAAGTACTCAAAAGCGCAGAAGAAGGAAAAGACCTGAAAACTATTGCAGATGAGCTTGCAGAAGCCACAAGGTCCACACTGATTGATGTACGCGGCAGGACAGTTGTACTGTACAGGTAATGATTCCGGGGGAGCAGGTGTACTTAATAGCGTACTGGGCAATAGCAGCATCCTGAGTAATAATAGTGTAATTAAACAACAATACTATCAAATAGCGTAATTAAACAACAATACTATCAGCGCTGTTCAAACGAAAGTTTCTGATTATCAGTGGTACAGATGGCAGCACTTAAAGCAGAATCTTACTTCTTTTATCTTTTCCCTGAGATCTCGTTTTTTCGGCTCTACAGACAGGACATTTATCTCTAGAAAACAGACATGTCTCTATCTTTTACAATGAAGAATAAGGTTTTTCTGTAGAAGTGCTTCTAATACTTAAGGTTCGCAGGTGTGGACCATTTTACATATCAATTATTTGTGACATTATTATATATTTCATCTGTATTATGTAAGCTCATATTGAAAACAATTTGCTGTAAAATAATTCGTACAAAAACCCGCATGATCTTGCTATTATGCGGCTGATTTCATACCGCTGTACCTGATAATTGACGGATAAACTCTATTAAAATCACAATATAGCACTAAAATGCCTGAAACCCCCCTGAAACGGTTGCGCTGGGATACTTCTGCTTTCTTTTTGTTTCGAAATACAGCGGGGCAGATCGCACCCACCATCCGGAGAGATTACTATGCTTGAAGATGAATATCAACTTGACTTTTTCAAAAACAACGGTTTTGTCCGGAAGCAGTGCCAGAAGTGCGGCAAATTCTTCTGGACACGTGACCTTGAAAGAAATACATGCGGAGATGCGCCCTGTGACCCTTATTCCTTCATAGGAAGCCCTGTGTTTTCCAGGGAATTTAATATCTCAGAGATGCGCGAATATTACCTCTCCTTCTTTGAAGCAAGAGGGCATACAAGGATTGACCGCTATCCTGTGGTCGCCCGCTGGAGAGACGACATTTATCTCACCATAGCCTCAATTGCAGACTTCCAGCCCTTCGTAACTTCAGGGCAGGTACCGCCACCTGCAAACCCTCTGACCATTTCCCAGCCCTGCATCAGGTTAAACGACCTTGACTCCGTGGGCAGAAGCGGCCGCCATCTGACAAACTTTGAAATGATGGCTCATCACGCTTTCAACAAGAGGGACAATGAAATTTACTGGAAGGAACACACCCTTGAACTCTGTGATGAGCTCTTAAACTCTCTCAAGGTGAACCCATTCGCCGTAACCTACAAAGAAGAGCCCTGGGCAGGCGGAGGAAACGCAGGTCCCTGTGTTGAAGTCATTGTACATGGGCTTGAACTTGCAACCCTTGTCTTCATGGACCTGAAGACCGACAAAAAGGGAGAAATCGAGATTAAAGGCGAGAAATACTCGAAGATGGACAACTATATTGTGGACACAGGATACGGCCTTGAGCGTTTTGTCTGGGCTTCTCGTGGCTCTCCTACAATTTATGATGCCCTTTTCCCGGGAATAGTAAACGAGCTCATGGGGCTTGCAGGGCTTGAACACGAACTTGACGACTCCGAATATGCAAACATCCTGGCTCAGAATGCCAGGCTTGCAGGTTTTATGGACGTCAGTGAAAAGGCAAACCTGATGGAGCTCAGGAAGAAGGTTGCCTCAAGCATAGGAATGACCGTCGATAAGCTTTCGGCTATAATGGAGCCCGTAGAAAAGGTCTATGCTATCACCGACCACACCCGCTGCCTTACCTTCATGCTCGGAGACGGAATTATTCCTTCCAATGTTAAGGCAGGATACCTTGCACGCCTTGTCCTGAGAAGGACGCTGCGCATGATGAAAGACCTTGACATCAGGACTCCGCTCGCCGAAATTGTGGACATGCACATAAGGAATATGCCCGAGTACCCCGAGTTCAGGGCAAACTTCCCTGTCATTCAGGATATCCTGGAATCCGAAGAAGAAAAGTTCAACGCTACTATGGAAAGGGGCCGCAGGATCATTCAGAAATCGGCATCCCATTTCAAAAAGACGGGAGAAAAAATTCCTCTGTCGCAGTTAACCGAACTCTACGACTCACACGGAATTCCTCCCGAAATGGCAAAAGAAGTTGCAGCCGAAATAGGGGTCGGCGTGGAATTCCCTGATAACTTCTATTCGATTATCGGCGAGCTGCACAACAAGGCTGAAGAAAAGGAAGAGGAAGTAATTCCTTTTGCAGAAAGGCTCAAGCACCTGCCCAAGACCAAGCGCCGCTTCTATGACGAGCCCACCCGCCTGGAATTCGAGGCAGTTGTCCTTGATGTGTTTGACAACAATGTCGTTCTGGACAACACCTTCTTCTATGCGGAAGGCGGAGGGCAGCCTGCAGATATAGGTACCATAACTGTCGGAGACACTATTTACAGGGTTGTGGATGTTCAGGTCTATGATGGTGTAATAGTACACACAATTGACAATCCTGGAAGGGCGCTTGGGATAACTAAAGGCGATATTATCACCGGCAAGGTCGATGAGACACGCAGGATGACCCTTGCAAGGCACCACACAGCAACCCATATTGTAAATGATGCCGCCAGAAAGGTACTCGGAAAACACATCTGGCAGGCTGGTGCCCAGAAGTTCGAAGACCACTCAAGGCTTGACCTTTCCCACTACAAGCACATCTCCCCTCAGGAAATAAAGCAGATAGAGCTTCTGGCCAACCGCACTGTTATGGAAAACAAGCGTGTGGTTACGGAGTGGATGCCGAGGACTGAAGCCGAGCAGGTATACGGCTTCGGGCTCTACCAGGGTGGAGTTCCCCCAGGAGAGAAGATACGGATTGTAAAGGTCGGAGATGACGTGGAAGCCTGCGGTGGAACTCACTGCATCAGCACAGGTATCATCGGGCCTATCAAAATCCTGAAGACCGAGAGGATTCAGGACGGCGTGGAGAGGGTCGAGTTTGCAGCCGGAACTGCAGCAGTCCTCGCAATGCAAAAAATCGAATCCCTTCTGGTTGATTCTGCAAAGACCCTGAGCGTACCTCCGGAACACCTTCCAGTGAGTGTGGACCGTTTCTTTGGCGAATGGAAAGACCTCAAGAAAGAAAACGACAGGCTCAAGGAAGAACTTGCCCGCTCCAGAGTTTACAGGATGCTCGGAAATGCTTCTGAGGTTGCAGGCCTCAAAGTTGTTGCCGAACAGGTTTCAGGAGCCGATTCCCTTGAACTCCAGAAGATAGCTACCGAACTCCTCAAAAACGAGAACGTTGTTGCACTTCTTGCAAGCGATTTTGAAGGAGTAAAGATTGTAGCATCCGCTGGAGAAAAAGCCATGAAATGTGGAGTCAATGCCGGTAACCTTGTCCGCGAGATGTCAAAGATCGTGGGCGGAGGCGGCGGCGGAAAGCCTGCCCTTGCAATGGGAGGAGGAACCGACCCCACAAGGATTCAGGACGCTCTTTCCAGAGGGCTTGAACTTGTTAAAGGCGCCTGCAAAGAAGCTTGAGTATCCACTCATATAAATCATTATCAAGCTGATCTACAGGCGAGCAAATAATTACTCAAAAAAAAGCTCAACTAAAAATTTATTGAGCCTGAAACCAAAAACAGAAGCCGGGTTTAACCCCCGGTTCATTCCCTTTTTTCAGTCTTTAAAAAGCACTTCACAGAGGATTGCCATGCCATCTTTTACAAAAAGGTGTACGGTCTTATTTCCTTCAAGCCCTTTTTCCACTTCGTTTCTAACTTCCCAGTACTCTTCAGGTTTTACGCCTGCTCTGAGTATAACACTTCCAACATTCCTGTCCTTCAGGAATTTATTGATCTCGTGGGGCTTAAAGGGACAGACCTTCAGGACAAGGTAATGATTTTTGATCATTGACTGCTTTATCAGGGCATCCGAGGTCAGCAAAAGCCTCTTTTTGTCAACCCTGAAAAGTTCGAAAGCCCCCATAATAGGCCCTGCCATCTGCATCATGGATTCGACAAGCTCGGGCAGGAGCTCTGCTGCAACAACAGAAGGCTCGGGTTCATAGGCAAAGAGTTTCATCTTTTCCGTTTCCCTGATCTTCGGGAGCAGCCCGTACTTTGAAACCAGCCCTTCGCCTGCAGGAAGAGCTACGGCAAGCCGTTCATGCTGTTTCAACCCGCCGAAATAAAGGGTCAGGCGGTTGAGCTGCCCGTCAAGGGAAATATACTCTTTTTCGCAGTCAAAAGGAATCCTTTCCGGAGGCATCTGGGGAGGGGCTTCGAAGGCAAAATTCTTTGTTTTTTCCCTATAGGCTGAAATCACATTAGGGATTCCAGGCTCAAGGCTTGAGACCTGCCTTTTATCTTCTTCGGCAGGGCGGAACGGGTCAGAAAAAACAACATCCACTGCCGGGATCTGCTCTATCACTTTAGGGTCAAGGGCGTCCCCGCAGATGAATTTCACATTATCAAGCCCGTACATCGCGCAGTTCTGTTTTGCGTATTCTATTTTCCTGGGGTCGATTTCCACTGCGTATACGAACTCGCACTGCTGCGCGAAAAAGACAGTCTGCCCTCCTATCCCGCAGCTGATATCCGCAAGAGTCTTACATCTAAGGCGCTGTGCCCTGTAGCGGGCGATAGGCTCAGGGGTCGCAAAGCGCACGCTTTCCTTGTCCCCATGCAGGGGCTTTTCAAATTGTTTTCTCCGTGCCACATCAATCAGAGGATTAGTAGGAATTTTATGGGATTTAAAGGCAACTGAAATAGAAGAGTTACTGAACTTCCAAGAGTTACTGAACTTCCCTGACTCAAGTTTTTTGATGGGCTTTATTGGAAAATATGGTAAAAGAAATTCTCGCCCGGTGTGGAGTTGCTTGACGACCATAAAGGCAGCAAAAAAATTAAATCAGATTGGATATCTACAAATTGAGACCTCAGGGAGATTAAAAACATGACTACAGAGCCCGACTATGATGAAAGATTAAAGAAGCTTCGCATTCTCAAAGAGAAGCTCGGTGCACAGGAGAAGGAACTTGAAAAACTTCTTGCCAGATTAGAAGACGCAGAAGCTAAGAGAGCTGCGGTAATTAATGAGATCGGCAGCACTTTAAATAATCCGCAATTTGCGGAAGAACCCCCTCAGGAAATAAGTAAATTGATGGCTGCCATTAATAATCTTCCTGACGTGGAATCCATTGTAAAATGTGAGATTTGCGGGAAACTTTACGTTTCTGACATTGGTCACGAATGTCCTGAAGTGGATAGATAATTCCTTTCCTTTTACTATCTTTTCCCTGCTGTAAAAACTGAAATCTTTACCTATGAAACTCATCCCTGCAGGAGTTTCCCGGGAGATATGCTACCTAAATAACAATAAACTAAGGTCTCTTAAGAAAGGCATAGATTAACCTTATCTTTTCATTCTTCAGGGGACCATATCTCTGATATCCACATAAAATGGACTGAAAGTCGGGAGAGTCCCTTCAAAAGATTTAGCAAATATATTCCAGGTTTCAGTCTGTGGTTTTAACTTTTTTATTACTGTAAGAAGATCGTCTTCAGGGTCTGTCATAGCCATCAGGAAGTCCTGTCCCCTGTCAATAGAGAGATTATTCAGGTATTTTAGGAGTGCCAGCATGGCATCGGGCTGTTTCTTATCGAATGCATAGTCTACAACATAAAGTACTTTGAAATTCTCCCCCTCAGCTGGGAACTTCGGTACTCTCGTAATATGGCTCAAAGCTCCAAAAACTGATTTCATTACCTTTACTGCTGCTGGCTCTCTGGCATAACATAAATTAAACAGTTCTGAGCTATCCCACAACCCGGCACAGGCTACTATTTTGTTATCTTTATCTCTAACCACCCAGAAGTTTTCCTGTCCATATCCAGGAATGAGTTTCAAGTGTGACTCAAAAGTTTGATTGGTAAACTGTGTGAAATGTATAAACCCTGAGTTATACTCATTAATAAATGCAACTGCATCATCAATTATCTTTATATCAGCAGGCTTTATTGAGTATTCTGAAGGAACATCCAGCTTCTTGTAAGTCGATATACCTGGAAATCTGATACCCCTCACCTCAGAATATCCCATCTTCTCAAACAAGTATCGAGAAGCTTTGTTCGGCTCGTATATATAACAGTAAGCATAAGCTGCCTCCATTTCCTGAGCCTTCTTTTCCGCCTCTTTAATTAGTCTGGTGGCAATTCCTGTCCTTTGAAAAGCCGGATCAACCATCACTTCAGTAATGTACACATACTTTTCTTTTTTTTCCGGATCAGTTTTTATAGTTAAACCAATCCAACCAGCAATCTTCCCGTCCTCTTCTGCCACAAGCACATTCCAGTTATCGTACATCCCATAACGGGCAATGACATCCTTCTTATCCACACCCATTGCACAGTTTTCATCGCCTTGCGGACAGAGCCTTTCTATTTCAAGCATTTTTTGATTATCACTATCATTAAAAGGTCTGATCAAAACCATACTTCTCACGCTTCCCCTTACTATTTTTTCCTCACTATATCTCCTTAATTACTTTCAATTATTTTTCTCTATACTTAAATATGCAAATTTAGCATTTTAACTTTTAGCAAAACTATGAAAATCTACGTCTGGTGAAGTATGGAAGCTAACTGTGGACTGAGGAATGAGAAGAGAATACGGAGAGATTAGTCTCTCAGTAGCCTTTGCAAAAAAGCACTTTCAAAAATAGTCTGGAATCTCTGGAATTTTAATCTTAAATTATCTGTGAAATTTTCACTTTTACAGAAAAGAAAATGTAATGGAGGGAGGTTTGAATTATTCTCCCTTTACTATCCTTGCGATATCGCTTCCGACATCTGAAGTGGTGTTCTTGCCTCCCATGTCGTAAGTCTTTACTTTGCCTTCCAGGATGTTTTTCTGGATTGCATTGACTATGGTGTCTGCGGCTTCCTTTTCTCCGAGCTGTTCTATGAGCATTGCACCTGCCCAGATTGTTGCAATCGGGTTGACTTTATTCTGTCCTTTGTACTTCGGGGCTGAACCGTGGATCGGCTCAAACATGCTTGTGCCGTTCGGGTTGATGTTTCCGCCGGGAGCAAGGCCGAGGCCTCCCTGGATCATGGCTCCGAGGTCGGTGATGATGTCTCCGAACATGTTCGGGGTTACGACAACATCGAACCATTCCGGGTTTTTCACAAACCACATTGTCATGGCGTCAACGAAGTTGAAATCAGTGGCGACACCGGGGTGCTTTGCAGAGACTGCATTGAACTCTTCTCTCCAGAAGCCGTAGATGTCGGAAAGGACATTCGCCTTGTCCACAGATGAGACGTGTTTCTTCCGGTTTTCTGCAAGGTCAAAAGCGTACTCAATAACACGCTTTGTGCCTTCTTTGGAGATAAGGCCTATCTGGTATCCTATTTCTTCGCTGTCGGTCTCTATGTCAAGTCCAAACTTTGCGGAATAGAGCGTCCTTTTGACTTCAAGGAGGTCTTTGCTCACTCCTTTTTTTGCCCTGCCGCCGATGCCTATGTAGAAGTCCTCGGTGTTTTCCCTGACAACGACAAAGTCGATGTCTTTTGAGGTCTTGTCCTTTATCGGAGTCCAGACTCCTTCGAGGAGTTTTATCGGGCGAAGGTTTACGTACTCGTCAAAGTAAAAGCGTGCAGTTAATAAGATTCCTTTTTCGAGAATGCCGGGGGCAATCCTCGGGTCTCCAATGGAGCCAAGGTAAATTGCAGGGTAGCCGGATAATTCCTTTAAGGTCTCTTCCGAGATCAGCTCTCCCGTTGCCAGGTAGTGGTCTGCTCCATGCGGGTATTCAATCCATTCTACATCAAAACCGAATCTTTCGCCTGCGGCGTCAATGACTTTTCTGCCTTCGGCGATGATTTCTGGCCCAATCCCATCTCCTGGGAGGACCGGAACCTTATACTGCGTCATGTTTCTACTCCTTTCGAATTTACAGGCAAAAATGCCTTTTTAGTGTGAGATGTCAGTGTGGATCAGGATTTCTCGTGACAGGCGTCCTGTTTTTTAACGCTCAGAGACCAGCTTCCGGGCATACTCTATAAGCCCTCCCCCATCCACTATTTCGCGGACGAAATCCGGGAGCGGGGTTGCCTGGTAGGTCTCTCCTTTTGTTATGTTCTGAATGACCCCTGTTGAAAGGTCTACTTCAAGCTCGTCTCCATCATCTATTTTGTCCGTATCCGGACATTCGAGGACAGGAACTCCGATATTGATTGAGTTTCTGAAAAAGATCCTTGCAAAAGACTTTGCGATTACGCAGGATATCTTTGACCCTTTGAGGGCGAGAGGGGCGTGTTCACGAGAAGATCCGCAGCCGAAATTGCTTCCTGCAACCACGATGTCATTTTCATGAACTTTTTTTGCAAAATCAGGGCGCACGCCTTCAAATGTATACTTAGCAAGCTGTTCCGGGGTATTGAAAATCAGATACCTTCCGGGTATCACTGCATCCGTATCCACGTCATCTCCGAATTTCCAGGCTCTTCCTTTCATGAAATCACCAGTAATATTGCTGTAATTAAATGCTGTTGATTAAGTTCACAGCCTGTAACTCAGCTAAACTTACAGGGTTGAAAGTATCACAGGTAATATTTAAAATTATTTTCTGACATAATCAAAAAAGGTTAACAAATGGTTAACAATCCTGCATGTTTTGTACTATTTTCCTGAAAATCCGGTAAACAGATAGTCCTCCTCAGGGAACTGCTCAGTCTTATGTAAATTGTTCCGGGATTTGAGTTTTTGTTTCTTCCTTTTCTTCTCTACAGGGCTCAAGCGCGCTCGGCTCTCCTCCTCCATGCCAGCTCATTCTCGGACGGACCCGGATCATGTGGACAGATTCTGAATGGTCATCCACTATCAATGCAGCTCCCCTTTCACTGCCCATTTTCTTGAGATAAGCCCTGAGGCTTTCCTGCATATAAAGTGGTCTTGAGGCTTCAAGGGCAAGAATATCATCACTTGAGGTGAGTCGGTGGCAAATAAGCAGGTCGCTCTGCGAAACAACATCAGGGTGAAGGCTTGCAGGTCTCTGGGTTGCCAGTACAAGGGAGAGCCCGGGCTGCCTGCCCTGCCTGAGGCAGCGGTTAATAAGCACCTCCGAAGCAAGACTTTCGTCCCTGCGGGAACGAATATATGAGCTTCTTCTTGAGTAAATCTGATACTTTGTGTGGCATTTTCTTTGGATAGCTCTGAATAACGTAATTTCTCTATATGCGTCTTCGGTTAGGAGTCGTCACAGAACAAACGATGCACATGTTTCAATTGGATGCCTTTATTTTCAAGATTATTATCGCCAATTGAAAATAAACTTTGCGAAAAAAATACATAATTTATTTTGTGACAATTACTTAAGTGAGAAATTATGATAAATTGCCTCCATTCTTGCAGCAGTTCTCAAATATTTGATCCTATTGTAGGCCAGAAAAGGGTATCGATTTTATGTAAAAAGGTCAAAATTTAAGGCAGGCTTCTGGTACCAAATTGATAACTTTCAGGCAAGAAAATTCCTTAACCGACGACCAATGAAATCCTATCTATATATACCTGAATATGAGGTAAGGCAATTTACTCATATATAAATTTTCTAGCCAGATCTTCAAACAATCAAAGATTAGTAAATAATTACAGCATGAGTCTAGTATGAAAATCACACAATTTCATACTTTATGCAAAAAACTTATAACTAATCAATTAAAAGGAGTATATGGAGTTTAAGAGTAGTTTCCGAGACAGCTCGAGCTCCATAAAATATGCCCTAAGAGGCATTGTTGAGTTAGCTTTGCATATATTTAAGCTTGTCTGATTCTGCCTCCTGGGGAAAAATAACTTAGGAGTAATATAAATGATTAAAAATAAAATTGGAATAGGAACACTAATTTTAGCAATGTTACTAGTCGGTATGGTGTTGATACCAGCTGTTAACGCACAGCAGGAAGACAACTTTACCGAAGGTGAATATTATCTACCTAATTATGGTCCGAGCATTTTTGCAGAACTTAAAGATGATCCAGACGTAATTGAAATTCGGGGTTTAATGCCTGAAATAACAGACGATAAAAAACAAATGGAATGGATAGGTACACTAGAAACATGTATTCGAAGTTCGAAGGACGAACTTGAGCCTTATATGAAAGAATATGGTGGGCCGTTAGTTGGTTTTGGTATTGACTATGATGGATATTTATTTGTAGAGTTCGATAAAAAACTAGAAGGTACTATTGATAAGTCTACAATTGATGAGCTGTATAATATAATAGAGGATGATGCAAAAAAAATGGAGCTATCAGATATTCCTGTAGCCTTCACGAAGGCAACTATGCCTGTATCTACTTCACGCACTAGTCTGTGGACAAATCTGATTGGAGGAATACAAATATCAGGAGGAGGTTCATCTTCAACGTTATCATTTGCTGCAGAGGACAGTAGTGGCACAGATGGGTTTGTGATGTCTGGACATGCTGCTGTTGCTGCTGGTGGCATTGGTGGAGACATTTATCAGGGCGGAAGGAAAGTAGGGGATGTGGAGCTTTATAATGGTGTTTTTGCAGATGCAGCATGGGTAGAAGCAAGTAATGTTGTAGATAGAATTTATTACAGCGATACTGATAACACGAAAGAAGTGGCAAGTTATGGAGATGCAAACAATCTCAGCAAAGTCTATATGTCAGGAGTATCCAGCGGTACAACATCTGGTTATATTGACAAAAAATACATAGATGTGGCTAGTGGTACCTTTGGAACTCTCTATGATCAATACCGTGCTAATTATACCGCAACTTATGGAGATAGTGGTGCTCCAGTATTTCAAAATTCTGGAAGTTACGTGAAACTTGTAGGTGTACACTGGGGAGTAGACTTTGGCGCAGGCAAGTCATATTTCTCACCAATAAGTGGAGTAGAATCAGATTTAGGAGTAACTCCCCTAACTCGTTAAGACGTGGTAAGTACATAGAATCTTAACCACATCCGCCAAATTATCAAAGAGCCTATCCCAAAACTAAAAATTGCTTCTCAGATTCTCGTATTCCGAATCATCAATAGAGTTTCTGATCCTAAAAATAGTCCTGAAACTTTTATTGAGTTATGAAGAAACTTGGTTTTGGGAAGCTCAAAAATAATTTGGTATTTTTATAGTTTTCATTCTTGCGTGGTTTGATATATTGAATGTTCTAATTAATTTGTAATTTCCACATTGGTAAGTAATCATTATGTAAAGACAAAACATTTATCCATATGAAATTATAGTTACTATTCATTTTTTTATATAGTTTCGAATAATAACTATAACAGACAATATCACGAATTTGCTGAAAATTCAAAGTCAAATTTTTGCATACCATGTGAATTTGGTTCTTCTAATGTAAGATTCAGTTATTTTTTAAGATTTATGGCTTACAAATTTTTAGGCACACTACCATAAAACATATTGTAAGGTTTGATCTAAATGACTAATAAATGCAAAATCTACAAATTATTGATACTTACTTTGTTTGTTTATTATTTGTCATTCGGTTCTGTACATGCCGATGACAATGAATTGAACGATTCTGAATACACTGATGAAGAAGTCTCCAACCCACATCAGCTTCCACCAGATTATGGACCTTTTAGAGATGACGTTATTGAAGGGGTTAAAAAGAGTCCATTTTTCATAGCGACTCGAGGTTCACTTCCTAATATAACAAGCGATGATGAAAAAGTGGAATGGGGTAATTCAGTTTTTAAATGTAGTCAGTCACTTTCTAACCCTTATAGTACTAATACAGGAATTAGCCCGTATTTTGCTGAATTCGGAGGTCCTGTCGTTTTATTTGGCTACTCGGGAGAAGGCTATATAGAAGTTGGATTGGAGTCAGATTCTCCAGAAAAAGTAAATGAGTCAATTATTGATGAAATATATCAAGTAATAGATGTACACTGTGAAAAGGAAGGCATTAGTAATGTACCAGTCGTTTTTGTGTGGACGCACATAGTTGAAACTGTAGATAAAGACGAAGCGTATGCCGACAAAGATGGAAATCTTTCAATTATAAATGATGAAACAACAAAAAAAAATAATGAATCAACACAAATGCCTAATCATACATCCAATAAAACGCCTGGCTTTACTTCGTTTATAGCAACTTTAGGGCTTTTATCGTTGTTTATCGTCAAGCGTTTATAATTCTTTATGAGCTTATCTCAAAAATTTATTTAACCTCATCATTGCTGCTAACATTAAAACTCCAAGGTATGATATTTATTTGATTTCATACTTTGGAAATACTTTCTTACATGAATCTATCCAGCTAAAGAGACCTCTCAAATTAGCTCCGAAAATCGGTTTTCTAATTTGGTATTGTTACTCAAGTATAGCTAATTCTTTATTTCTGTGTTTCATCAACAGAAGAACAGAGTACTTTAGCATTTCAAGACTTTTAGTATAACACTTCGTCTTTCGTCTCAACCTTGCTAGAAAGTGCCTGAATATGCTGTTATATCCTTCAACTGTATAGGTTTCTGTTTTTGATTGAGTATGAATAGTTTCTGGAATAAATTCTGCATATGGTTTCCAATGATCAGTCATCACTTCTTCAATCTTTTTATTCTTTAATTTTTCCCATATTAGTTGTCCAGTTTCTGTTCCTCTGCTGCCAAAAGAGCAGTTGATGAATTTTTTCCCAACTCTATCAACAGCAATCCAGATCCAGCAATATTTTTTTTGTTACCGATGTAAGTGTGCATCTCATCCAGTTCAACAATAGATATCTCATTTTCGCTTTTTAGGTCCTCTAACTCCTGACCAAATTTCTTTATCCATTTTTGGACAGAAACATGACTTACACCTAAAAATCGTCCTATTGAGCGAAATCCTAATCCTTCAAGATAAAGCTGCAAAGCCTGTCTCTTAACAGAAGTGGAGCTAGCAGTTGATTTCATCTCTACGGAATAGTTATATCCACAATTATGGCATTTGTATCTTTGACGTCCATCAACTATACCATTCTTTTTGTGGCTGGAACTATTACATCTTGGGCAGTCCATACAGAAATATAGGGTCTCATAATATATAACTATATTTAACTACCAAAGCCTCTAATTTGATAATCACTTCTCAAAGTAAGATCAATCCGTTCAAACTATCCTACATTCGGCAGCAAAAACATTCTAACATATAATTATCTTTGATTGAAATTTTTTGTGGGTTCAATTGAAAATCAGTTTCATGCTGACTACATATCTAATTCTATTTGTCATTTACCCCATTCATTGTAAATATATATTAATGATGATATAGTTATCATTTAGCAGTTTTTTATTTGGATTTAATGTTAAAAGGTAACTATTCAGGTAGGCTTAACAAGGCTACGCAATTTTTCCTCGTTCCGAGGAAAAATTGGATATAAAATGATTCCCTTTTGGCTTTATGAAACGTGATGAGATTCTTTCTTTCTGTGCTTCAAAT
>Ga0208825_1000590_pt1 | contig 33482 bp, 27 predicted proteins | sample AD_UKC113_MetaG_FD_184450 | JGI IMG/M metagenome (GOLD analysis project Ga0208825, IMG submission 184450) | Active sludge microbial communities of municipal wastewater-treating anaerobic digesters from Hong Kong - AD_UKC113_MetaG (SPAdes)... | ecosystem: Engineered > Bioreactor > Anaerobic >...
CGATGACACACACCATCCAAGGCAGGCGCGGCAAGGCTACGCTGCTGCTGCGTGAGGGTCAACGTTATGGCGTATCCCTTCGCAGGTGGCAGTGGTTTTGGGTGGCGGGCGGTTAATCTTTAGCGATGTCGTCAACCTCATTTCCCATCGCGCCGCTGCTGGCAGACATCCGCGCATCGCTCGCGCTGCATCCACGCCTGGTGCTGGAAGCCCCGCCCGGGGCGGGCAAGACTACCCAGGTGCCGCTGGCACTGGTGGATGCCGATTGGTTGGACGGCAAGAAAATCGTGATGTTGGAACCGCGCCGGGTGGCTGCGCGCAGCGCTGCCGTATTCATGGCCAAGCAGTTGGGTGAAGAGGTTGGCCAAACCGTTGGCTACCGCATTCGGTTTGAAAACAAGGTGTCGGCAAAGACGCGTATCGAGGTCGTCACGGAAGGCATCCTCACCCGCATGTTGCAGGATGACCCGTTGTTGGAAGGGATCGGCGCGATTGTTTTTGATGAATTCCACGAACGCCATTTAAGCGGCGATTTGGGGTTGGCGCTGGCACTGGATGTGCAAGCGGGGCTGCGCGAGGATCTGCGCATCGTGGTGATGTCGGCCACCTTGGATGGCGAAAAACTCGCCAGCTTTCTGGAGGCGCCGCGGCTGTCCAGTGCGGGACGAAGTTATCCTGTCGCAGTTTCGCATTTCCCTGCCAAGCGTGAAGAAGCGCTGGAGCAGCAAGTGCGGCGCTGCGTGGAACACGCGCTGGCGACGCATCCGGGGGATCTGCTGGTGTTCTTGCCGGGGCAGCGCGAGATTGCGAAGGTGGAAACACTCCTCGGTGCGATGCAGGGGATACCCCCAGTGGGGGTGTCCCCTACCTACGATGCGGAGATCCTTGCCCTGCACGGCGAGCTCCCCATCGAACAACAAACCCGCGTATTGCAGCCTGCGGCAGATGGCCGCCGCCGCGTGGTGCTAGCGACCAATGTGGCGGAATCCTCCGTCACCTTGCCGGGTGTGCGCGTGGTGATCGATGCCGGGTTGGCGCGTGAGCCGATGTTTGACCCCAATAGCGGGTTTTCGCGCCTGGAAACTGTGGCCATATCGCAAGCCAGTGCCGACCAGCGCGCCGGTCGCGCCGGCCGCGTGGCCGACGGCTGGGCGTACCGTCTGTGGCCACAATCGCAGCGCTTGGAGCCGCAGCGCAAACCGGAAATCGCGCAGGTGGAATTGGCGGCACTGGCGCTGGAATTGGCCGTGTGGGGGAGTAGTGAATTGCGTTTCGTGGATGCGCCGCCCGCCGGCGCATTGGCGGCGGGGCGTGAGGTGCTGCAGAGGCTGGATGCGCTGGATGCGCAAGGCGCTATCACCGCACGCGGCAAACGCATGCTCGACTTGGGTACGCATCCACGTTTGGCCGCGATGCTGCTGGCAAGTGGCGAGCCGCAGCAGGTGGCATTGGCTTGCGATCTTGCCGCGCTGGTGGAAGCGCGTGATCCGCTGCGCACACGCTCCGATGCGCTGGCGCAGCGCTGGCAGGCCTTAGCCGCATTTCGCAATGGTCGGGTGCCCGGCGATGCCAACCGCAGCGGCTTGGCAGCGATGGATATCGCGGCCAAACAATGGCGCCGCCGCCTGCGTTGTGCGGCGCTGCCGCCCGACTCTGCACCTGCGCATGCACTGGGCGATCTGCTGGCGCATGCGTTTCCTGATCGCATCGGCAAACAGCATCCGCACGACCCCAGGCGTTATCAGTTGGCCAATGGCCGTATGGCGCGCCTCTTTGATGACAGCGCGGTGTATGGCGAGCCGTGGTTAGTCGCGAGTGAGTTGCGCTACGAAGCCAAGGATGCGCTGCTGCTGCGCGCCGCACCGGTAGACGAGGCATATCTACGCGAGGCTTTCGCGATGCATTTCAAGCGTGGCGATGAGGTGCGCTGGGATGCCGACAAACGCGCGCTGCGCAGTGAACGTATCGAACGCTTTGACGGCATCGTGTTGTCTTCAACATCTGCCGGCAAAGTGGATGCGACATTGGCCGCACACGCGCTGACCAATGCGGTGCGCGAACTCGGTTTGAACTGCTTGCCGTGGAGTGAAGCACTCACGCAATGGCGCAACCGCGCGCAGTGCCTGCGTGCGTGGATGCCGGAACTGGGCGTGCCCGATCTGTCGGACACCGCATTGTTTGCCACGCTGGAGCGTTGGCTCAAGCCTGCCTTCGTCGGCAAGACGCGCCTGGATGCCCTCGACACCAGCGAACTGTCCGAGGCGCTGAAATCCGGCATCGACTGGAACACGCGGCAACGCATCGAGCAGCTCGCCCCCACCCGCATCAGTGTGCCGTCGGGCCTGGAGCGCAGCATCATCTATGCGCTGGATGACGCCGGCCAACCGGCACCGCCGGTGCTGGCGGTGAAGTTGCAGGAACTGTTCGGGCTAGCACACACCCCGCGCGTGGCTGATGGTCGCGTGCCGCTGCTGTTGCACCTGCTGTCACCCGGCGGCAAACCGCTGCAAGTGACCGCCGACCTGCACAACTTCTGGGCCAATACCTATGCCGAAGTGAAAAAGGAAATGAAAGGCCGCTACCCGCGCCACCCATGGCCGGACGACCCGTGGAATGCCACCGCCACGCATCGGGCCAAACCGCGCGGGACGTGATGGATCACTACGGGCGACCGCTTGCGCCTGTTTCCGGCACATACACCATCGAGCCGTCTTTCATCCGATAAGCGACGCCGGCTTTGCTGCCCTCACCCTCACCGATGCCACCGCTGGCCTGATAGCGTTCGACCTTCTTGCCGTCCTTGATCACCACCTCCATATTGGCTTTGCCGGGGTTTTTGATCATCGTTACCGACGCGTTGGAGAACGGGTTCATCGGGTTATTGGCAATCGCCAGTAACAGCGCGGCGATGATCACCAAGAACACGTCGATCAGGTTGACCACCGACAAAATCGGGTCGTCGTCTTCCACCTCATCCAGCAACCGATTGCTCATGCGCGCACCCCGTTTGCATGCGCGGCTGCATCCGGTTCGACCTGCGCGGCGGCGTCACGGCCACGCGCGATGGCGAGCAATTCCACCGCGTACCAACGCCGCCGCACATGCACCACGGTGTAGGTAATAGCCGCCGCGATCAGCGCCAAAATGACCGCGGAAAATGCCACCATCAAACTGCGCGAAACATCGGCCAGTTGCCCATCGGCCAGCGACTTCAGCGCCGGGCCCATCGGGATCATGGTGGCAACCAAGCCCAGCATCGGCGCCACGCGCGTGGCAATGCGGGCAAATTCCAAGCGCTTCATCGCGATGGCTTCCAACTCGTCTTGGATCAGCTCCGGCGATGCGCGATGCGCCTGCAACAATTCATGCCCGGCCAGTGAGCCATGGCGACGGGCACCGCTGCGCTGCCACGCTTGCCAAAGAAATCCGCCGAGGGCGATAAAAGCATAGGCAAACAAAATGGCGATCGCGGCCAGCACCGGGTACAAAAACCATTGACTGACACCGTACATACCAACTTCGATGGGGTTGTTCATGGGGACTCCGTGATACGAAAAAATGTGTGTCGAAATGAAAATGTGTGTCGTGAAAAAATTAAGAAGCGAGACGTCGCGCAGGTAACGCCCGGCGCGATTGCCAGATGCCACCAAGACCCATCAAGGCGAGCAGCGCGGACAAGGTGAGCAGCGTGCTGGGCAGCGTGGATGTTGGAGGCGATGCGTTGGCTTTCTTTTCCAGCTTCACCCCGCGCACCACTTGGGTGGCTGCGTGCGGCGGTGCAGGTTTGGGCGCGGCAGGTGGTGTTGGTGCCGCCTGTGCAGGGTGTGGCTGCGCGGGCTGTGGCTGCGCGGGCTGTGGATGCACAGGCGCGGCCGCATCGCGGGTGCCCGGTTGTTGCAAACCAAAGCCAGATGCCGCTGCAACAGCAAGCGTGCGCGTTGCCGGCGGTGCCACGCTGCGGGTAAACGCGGCGTTGTCGCTGCGTACATCGAAGCGTTGCGACAGCTCACGCCAACGGGTTTTTAGTTCGGCAATGGTGGCGGCATCGGTTTTCCAATAGCCTTGGCGTTGCGCTTCCAACATGCGCTCGATGGTCTGCGCCAGTGCGTGCGGATTTTCGCGTTCAAACCAATCGCGCAGGCCCAACTTGTGTTTGTCGCGCACATACACATCGACCATTTCCTGCCATTGGTCATCGCGCACAATTTCGCGCGCCACCGCCGTCCAGCCCCAAAAATTATTGGTGGCATCCAACACCTGCAAGGTGCCGGCATAGCCTTCGGCCATCAGGCCTTTGATGTAGCCGGGGTGAAATTGGCGGGTGGCCAGTTCTTTCGCCAAAAACTGCGCCGCATCTTCAACCCGACCATTGCCGCCACCCCGCAAATTGCTGATGTAAAGCGCCGGTGCTTTGCCGTCCAATTGGCGCACCGCCAGAGCAATGCCACCCAAGTATTGAAACGGATCGTCGGTGGTCAACATGCCGTAAAGATTCGACGTGCGCGACAGCACCGCGCCTTCGGTGCCGTGCAGTTGCTCGGCATACAAATTGAGTGGTGCAGCAGTGCCATCACCCACGCGCGCGCCCCACTGCGCCTCGTCTGGGCCATACGCAAACTGCATGCGATCCAGATACAACTGCGCCAATTTACGGTCACCTTCGGCCTTACCCTTCCAGGTGTCGGTGGCTAAGGTGGCGTCGTCCAGGCCGGTGCCATAACGGCCGGATTCGGAGGAAAAAATGCGCGTTTGCGCGGCGTTGTGCGCGGTTTTTTCATCCATGCCGCGTTTGCGGAGTGCCACTTCGATGCGTTGGCTGTTGCGGGCGACGGGGTTGTCGTGCTCATCCGTGGCGTCGGCGGCCAATTGCACCGCGCGCGCCAGTTGCTTGATGACATTTGGGAAGTGATCGCGGTACAGGCCGGTGGCCGATAGCACCACATCCACACGTGCGCGGCCCAGTTGCGCGCGCGGCACCAGCTTCACCCCGGTGACGCGGCCACCTTGGTCCCACTCGGGGGTGACACCCAGCAACCACAATGCCTGCGCTTCCAACATGCCTTGGTGGCGCATGGTTTCCACCGACCACAGTGACACCGCAAGCTTTTGCGGGGCCTTGCCGGTCTTGGCGCGATGCGCGGCGATCAAGTCTTCCGCCGCCTGCTTGCCTGCCGCCCATGCCTGTGGTGTGGGAATGCGCGAAGGATCAAACCCGTACAAGTTGCGCCCGGTGGGATACGCATCCGGGTTCTTCAGCGGGTCGCCACCATACGAGGTCGGTGTGTATTGTCCCGACAGCGCCGCCAACAAGGCGGGCAGTTCATTGCCGGCACCAAGGGCCTGCCAGTACGTGCGCGCGGTTTCGATCTGTGCGCGCAGTGCTTCAGGCAGCCCGCTGGCATCTTGTTGCTGGACGACGAAACGCTGAATCAGCTGGAATGGCGCACTTTTGTCCAGCGCGCTGTAGTCGCCGGTGAAGGCTTCATTCAAATCATTCTCTTTCACTCCGGCATAGCGACCGGCGGCCTGTGCAAAGGGTTTTCCCAGCATCAGCATGACCGTTGCGGCGCGATACAAGTCCTCCGGCGCGCGACCATAGCTGTGCAAGCCAAGCGGTTGTGCGGTATCGGCCAGTGCATGCAAATGCACATGCAAGGCATCCACAAATGCGGGGAAGTCCTGGCGCGCACGCGCCACATTCCAACCCATATCGGCCAGCAGGCGCTCCTTCACCGCACCGGCCAGTAGATCGTCGCGCAAACGTTGTTTGACCGCACCCTCGTCTTGCGCCAACCACTGGTGTAACAGGTCATGCAGGGCGGTCAATTGTTGATACAGACCGGCCGGTTTGAACGCGGGGGTTTGATGACTGAGCGTCACCGCGCGCCCGCGTCGGCGCGCCTGCATCGCCTCACCGATGTTGTCCACGATGTAGGGATACACCACCGGAATGTCGCCCAGTGCAAGCATGGGTGCGTCGTACACCGACAACCCACGCTCCTTGCCCGGCATCCATTCCTGAGTGCCGTGGGTGCCGTAGTGAATCAGCGCATCGTGGCCTTGCCCGGCGCTGCCTTCGCGCACCCACAGATAGGTGGCCAGGTACGCATGCGAGGGCAGCGCGTCGGCTTTCATCGAGTGATACAACAACTTTTCTTTATCTTGATCCTTGCGTGAGGCGCGGGTCGGTTGCGGCAGGATGTCAAGCGCGCCCAGATGCAGGCGCGGGATCACAAACCACGCCTGTGCATCGCGCTGGATCACCCACTCGGATGACTGCGGATCGCCCCACCGCCGCTGCAGTGCGTCCTGGGTGTCTTTCGGCAAGGTGGCCAGCTATGCTTGGTAGCGTGCAACCGGCAGCAGTGCCGCCAAGTCATCCGCCACCAAGGCCTCCAGCAAGCCATCGCGGTAACTGGGTGCCAGCAGGCGTTGCAGTTTTTCGATGAGGACGGTTTCGTCCGGCGTTGCCGGCAAGGAATAGCCCGCTGCGCGCAGTCCATCCAGGGTGGATTGCAGGCTGCGTGGCACATTGAGGAACGAGGCCGACAAATTTTTCTCGCCGCTCGGGTAGTTCCAGAACATCAACGCCAAGTGTTTGTCGGCATTGGCTTTGCGGCGCAGCGTTGCCAGATGGATTGCTTTGTTCACTACCGCGTCGGCCTGCTCGGGAATGGCGACAATGGCGTCGTCACTTTTGCGCGTGGTGGCCGCCACTTGAATATCGAACACGCCGGCATATTCGGGTTGCGCGAAATAGAACGGCACATCCATCAGCGCAACGCCCTGTGGGTCGGCGCGCCATGCTTCGGCATCGCCTTTGCGATACGGCATGGCTTGAATGACCGGGATGCCAAACGACGCGAATTCCTGCCTGCGGCCTTCGGCATTGAGCATGATTTGGGTGTTGATCAGCACATCGGCGTGCGCCGGCGCATCACTGCGCGGGCGCAGCCACGGGGCCAGCGTGCCGGCTTCCATCGCGGGCGCATACAGCACCAATGGCGTGGCACCGCGCGCTTCAATACGCGCAATCATGTCGTCGATAAAACCGGTCTGCATCGAGGCGATGTATTGCTGATGGATCAATACCGCGATGATGGGTTTGTTCGGCGTGGCCTTGGCCCACTGCAAATAGGTTTGCAGATCCGCACTGACCAGCCCCGGCAGGCGCGGATGGTAGATGGCAGTGGCAGGAAATTTCACCGGTGGCGGCAAGTCACGTGGTGCGAGTTTACCCTCCAGCGTTGCTGCTAGCGTTGCAAAGAAACCACGGAAGTTTTGCTCGCCACTATTGCTGTAATAGTCCAGCAACGTCTGTGCAGTGGCCGCACGCAAACCGCCGCCCCATTCCGGCTGCTTGTCGTACAACCACACATGCGGCACCTGCAACCCGGGCAGTGATTTGGCTAACTGCGCTTTGACCGAATCAACCTGATAGCTATCAATGAAGACCGCATCGAAGCCTTGATACATCGAAGCATCGGCATCGGCAGAAATCTGTGACAGATAGCGCGCCTCAACCGTAAACCCGGCGCTGGCAGCAATCGATTCTAAGTTGCGAAATTTGCCCTTGGGCACATTGCTGGTGGCGATGAACAGCACGCGGTGACGCGCCGCCGCGGTGCTGGTTGACCGGTTGCCCTCCATGGCAGGCCGGTCGGCCAGAGGTTGCTGTGCATGCGCCCTGGAAAGGCCCAGCACGCACAACAAAAAGAAGGTCGCCCAGCAGGCAAGATACGATCGCGCGGAAGACGTCATGGCGGATCCTCAAAACCCAAACTGCACGCCGGCGTCAAGCACGCGGCCGCGAATGGCGTAACCAAAGTTTGATGAGGTGTCGGCCAAGCGCAGATTGGTGAGATTGTCGATACCCACATGCCAACGGAAACGTTGGTTGATGCGCTGCTGCAGGCTGACATTGAACACGCGGTAGTGCGGCAATTGAATACCACCGAAGGTCGGCTGTTGGCCCGTCCACTGCATGGCCAGTTGTGCCTGCCAGTCGCCCTGTGTCCACTTCAGTTGTGAGTTCCAGGTGCGGCGCGGGCGGTCGGGCAGTGGCATCTGAGTGGTGCGATCGCGGGTTTGCAGCAAGGTGACATCGTTATTCCAGCGCCAGTGGCTTGATGGTGTCCATGTCAAGCCAAGCTCTGCGCCCTTGATGCGTGCGTGATCCACATTGGCGTATTGATAGAACATGCGCGGCCCCTGCTGGCGCAGCAATACCGTGGTGATGAGGTCATCGACATCGGTGCGGAATGCGGTTGCACGCAGCGACCATGCGCCATGAATCCAGTCTGCGCCAAGCTCCGCAGATCGCGCGGTTTCCGGGCGCACAAGGGGGTTGCCATAAAACGTGTGCGGCCCTTCTGCGCCCACATAATTGGGTGAAATTTGCTTCAACGTGGGGGCCTTGAAGGCGCGCCCAATGCCGCCCTTGATCACCAGAGCATCGGTAGGTGTCCACACGAGGTAGGCGCGCGGACTGCTGGCATCGCCAAACAAGGCATGTTGATCGAAACGCACACCTACGGTTGCTGCCAGCGTTCGGCTTAAATCCACTTCATCTTGCAGGAACAGCGCCTTGTGATCGGCGCTGTCGCGGCCATTTTTCAAGCCTGCATTGATCAGTGTTTCGCGGCGCCATTCCCCACCGGCGGTAAGGAAGTGTTGACCCCACTGCCATTGCAGATGGCCATCGACAACCTGATCGCGCAGCGATTGCGGGCGCGTTGGAGCCACGCCATTGCTGCGCACGTTTTCAATATCCATCGCGCTACGGTATGCGCGCAATTGCATGCTGAGTGGGGAAAAATCACCTTTCCACTGCGCCCAAGCGTGGCTGCGATCCAGCAGATAACGGCTTTGGTAAGAGGCTCCCGCATAGGACACGTCATCAAAGAAGCGCTCCTCGCGCCCACCTTGCCAACCCAGTTCAACAGCTTGCTGCGCGGTGGGTGTGAGTAACAGCGTGCCACCACCGCTGTACCCTTTGCGGCCTTCAATTTCGCTATAGCGCGGGTCATCACGATCTGCCACCGAGGCCACATGGTTGCGCGTGGCATTGAGGCGCAGTGCAACATGTTCGTTCAAAGGGCCGGCCAGATAGGCGGCAGCGTTGCTGCCATTACCACCTTGGCCACCACTGGCAAACTCGCCCCCAGATTGAATTCCCCCTCCCATATGTGTTTGGGCCAGCGCGAGATCATATTGACCACCCCGCCCAGTGCTTCCGAGCCATACAGTGCCGACAGCGGGCCACGGAGCACTTCCACCTGTTCGATGGCCGACAATGGCATCCAGCCGTACTGGTAATCGGAATGTCCCACCACATCGTCGCTGGCGGAAATGCGGCGCCCGTCGATCAAGGTCAACGTGTGCTTGCCTTCCAGGCCACGGATCGAAAACGTCTTGCGGCCACCCACTTGGCGTGGCGACAGGGTGATTCCGGGGACTTCCTGCACCACATCCAGCAGGTCTGCGGAAGGACGTTGGGATATTTCGGCGCGGTCGATCACGGTAACGGTTGCCGGTGCAGTGCGTTCGGCTTGGGTGTGCTTGGTGGCGGTGACCACCACTTTGTCCAATGCTGTGGGCGCGCTACCCTCCGGGCTGGCTTGCGTCTGGGCAAACACGCTGGGGGTGACCAATGCGAAAGCGATTGCAATGGCTAAGCGCGGCAGTGGGGTTGCCGGTGTAAGGAGGAATGCAGGTAGGCGACGGGTAGAAGGCAAGCATGGCGGCATAAAATTAAGAGTGCACAAAAGAGAATGCGAATTATTCCTATTTGCATTCAGCCGTCAAGCCCCAAGTCATCGAGCCACCCAAAATTCGTTGTATGGTGAAACCGCAGGAACTCTGCTGATTTCTCGAGGTGATGCTCATGAACACACTGGACAAAGCACAAGATCGCGCGCTGGAACTGATCGGTGAGATTGGCGACGGCCTGCGTAAAAAAGTGCCGGACAAGGCCGTGCAATGGCTGGAAACCGGAGCGGCACTGGGCGCATTACGTGCCGGGTCGAAGGTGGCGGGCACGTTCGTGCGGCGCAACCCTATTTTGGTCGGCGCCGCCGTGGTGGGTGCCGGCGTGCTTTGGTATGCAGCGCGGCAGCGGGCAAAAAAATCCGCCGTTATCGACGGCCAAGCCACACGTCTGCGGCATGCCGACCCCAACCAAGACGAGTACGGCGTATGAGTGTGTGGCGTTAGCCGAAGCAGTGGCTGCAATCGGCTGCCGGAAGCTCCACCACGAAGCGCGCACCGCGATCTTCACGGTCTTCGTACCACAGACGACCGCCGGCATTGACCACCAGTTGCCGTGACAAAGCTAAACCCAAGCCACTGGATTGCTCGGTAATGGTGGTCTGCCCCCCGGGGCGCAGGAAGGGCGTGAATAGGGTCGCCTGAAAGTCCACAGCAACCCCCGGACCGCGGTCTTGCGCCACCAGTTGCCAGCGGCCCTGGCTGCCGGCGCGCACCAGTAACTCCAGCTCGCCACCTTCGCGTGCATATTTCAATGCATTGCTGATCAGGTTTTCGCCCACTTGCCGCAATTGCTGCCCACTGAAGGCTACGCATGCGGCGGTATCGGGAATGTGGATGTGCATGCGCACGCCGCTGGCTTCCAGTTGCAGCTCGTACCGCGCTGCCAGCCAGCGCACGGTGTCGCCCAGATGCGCGCAAGCATGCGCCGATTCTGGCGCCGGGCAACTGCTGTTGGATTGGCTTTGCAGGTAGTTGCGGATGCAGCCCAAGGCCTCGCGCGCGCTGTCATCGATGATCTGCAAATAGCGCGGAACGCGTTCGGGTTTGCAATCTGGCATTGCCAACATTTCACCGGCAAACAGCACGCTGGCCAATGGGTTTTTCAAATCGTGTGCGACCAGATTGAACAAAACTTCGCGCTCATGCGCGACTTTCAGTAAACGATCCCGAGTCAACTTCAATGTTACATGCACGCGGACTTGGGCGCGAAGCTCGTTACCATCATAAGGTTTGCGAACGCAGCAAACTGCGCCGTATTCGAACGCATGCAGCAACCGCTGCAAGTCGTGCGCCACGGTCAAAAACACCACGGGGATATTGCGTGTCCCAGGGTGCGCTTGCAGTTCTGTCAGTACCGGCAAGCCAACCGCACCGGGAAACGGGGTGTCCAAAATGATGACATCGGGTTGTTCCGCCAGTGCCACCGAAAGCGTGTCATGGCCAGCACACACCTGCACCACATGGCCGTCTTGCTGGAGAAGTTGCAACGCCGGCGATAGCACGTCCGTTTGTGGCACTGCCAATAACAAACGACCAACAGATGCGACTTGATGTGGCATGCGTTTGCAAGAGAGTGACCCAAACCAGCTGCTACGTTAGCAAACCTAGAACAGCGGTAGCGTCAGTAAGTTGCAACGACCCGCCAATGGCCAGGCATTAAATCCAGCAGAGCCACGTTGCCGATGGCCGCCCGCACCAATCGCAGCGTGGGCAAGCCGACGGCTGCCGTCATTCGCCGCACCTGGCGGTTACGGCCTTCGTGGATCTGTATTTCAAGCCAGGCATCTGGCACGGTTTTGCGAAACCGCACTGGCGGGTCACGTGGCCACAGTGATGGCGTACCGATGCGCCGCACTTGCGCCGGCAAGGTCCGGCCATCTTTCAGCAATACCCCGTGCCGCAGCGCCGCAAGTTGCGCCTGCTGTGGCGTGCCTTCCACCTGCACCCAATAGGTTTTAGGCAGCTTGTGGCGTGGGTCGGTAAGACGATGCGCCAGCGCGCCATCGTCGGTGAGTAGCAACAGGCCTTCCGAATCAAAATCCAGTCGACCGGCAGCATACACAGCGGCGGGCAAGCCGAATTCCGCCAGCGTGCGGCGTGCTGGCGTGCTGTGGTCGGTGAACTGACACAGCACGCCATAAGGCTTGTTGAAGGCGATCAGTGGCAATTACAGTGACGCCAAGGCGGCATTGAGGGTGGCCGATGGCCGCATCGCGGTCTGCAACTTGGCGAGATCCGGCTGGTAATACCCGCCGATATCCACCGGTTTGCCCTGCACTGCGATCAACTCCTCGACAATCTTGGCTTCCGCATCGGTCAATTGCTTGGCCAGCGGCGCAAACTTGGCGGCCAGTGCGGTGTCGGTGGTTTGCGCGGCCAAGGCTTGTGCCCAGTACAACGCCACATAGAAATGGCTGCCACGGTTATCAATGGTGCCCAGCTTGCGGCCCGGCGAGCGGTCGTTATCCAAAAACTGGGCGTTGGCGGCATCCAGCGCATCGGCCAACACCTGCGCGGATGCGTTGCCGGTGGTATTGGCCAGATGTTCAAACGAAGCACCCAGCGCCAAGAATTCGCCCAGCGAATCCCAACGCAGATAGTCCTCTTCCAAGAACTGCTGCACATGCTTGGGCGCACTGCCGCCGGCCCCCGTTTCAAACAAGCCGCCGCCGTTCATCAGCGGCACGATGGACAGCATTTTGGCGCTGGTGCCCAGCTCCATGATGGGGAACAAATCGGTCAGATAATCGCGCAACACATTGCCGGTGGCGGCGATCGTGTCCAAGCCTGCGCGCACGCGCTTGAGGGTTTGCCGCATCGCGCGGATGGGGCTGAGGATGCTGATGTCGAGGCCGGTAGTGTCATGCTCGTTGAGGTAGGCGGCGACCTTGGCGATCAACCCACGGTCGTGGTCGCGGCGCGGATCCAGCCAGAAAATCACCGGCGTATTCGACAAGCGCGCGCGTGTCACTGCCAGCTTCACCCAGTCGCGGATCGGCGCGTCTTTGGTTTGGCACATGCGCCAGATATCACCGGCCTTGACCGGGTGCTGCAACAATACGGTGCCGTGTTCGTCGATCACCCGCACGGTGCCATCGCCGCTGATCTTGAAGGTCTTGTCGTGGCTGCCGTATTCCTCGGCGGCCTGCGCCATCAGCCCGACATTGGGCACGCTGCCCATCGTGGCCGGGTCAAACGCGCCGTGTTCTTTGCAATCATCAAGAACCGCTTGATAGATGCCGGCATAGTTGCGATCGGGGATCAGTGCCTTGGTGTCTTGCAGCGCGCCGGCGGCGTTCCACATCTTGCCGCTATCACGAATCATTGCTGGCATCGACGCATCCACAATCACGTCCGATGGCACGTGCAAATTGGTGATGCCTTTGTCGGAATTGACCATCGCCAGCGCCGGTCGCTGCGCGTACAACGCAGTGATATCAGCCTCGATAGCAACCCGCTGCGACTCCGGCAACTGCCCCAGCTTGGCGTACAAATCGCCGATGCCGTTATTGGGATCAAACCCGATTTCGGCCAGCGTGCGCGGGTGTTTTTCCAGCACCGGTGCATAAAAACGACTGACCACGATGCCAAACATGATGGGGTCGCTGACCTTCATCATGGTGGCTTTCAAGTGCAGCGAAAACAGCACATCCCGCGCCTTGGCGTCTGCGATTTGCGCATCCACAAAATCGGCCAGCGCCTTGACATCCAACACCGCTGCATCGATCACCTCCCCAGCCTGCACCGGTACCGGCCCACGCAGCGGGAAGCTGCTGCCGGTCACGCTGGTGTATTCAATCCGCACGTGGCCCGGATTGACTAGGGTGTAGGACTGCTCGCTGCCGTAAAAATCGCCGGACTCCATATGCGCCACATGCGATTGCGACGCCGCATCCCATTTGCCCATCCGGTGCGGGTGCTTCCTGGCATACGCCTTCACCGACGCCGGCGCGCGGCGGTCGGAATTGCCCTCGCGCAGCACCGGATTCACCGCACTGCCCTTGGCGCGGTCGTAACGCTGCTTGATGTCTTTTTCGCGCTCACCCTGCGGCGCATCCGGGTAGTCCGGCAGCGGATAGCCTTTGTCCTGCAATTCCTGGATCGCCGCTTTCAACTGTGGCACCGAGGCGCTGATATTGGGCAGCTTGATGATGTTGGCCTGCGGCGTTTTCGCCAACTCGCCCAACTCGGCCAAGTCGTCACTGACCGCACGCGCGCCCAACAACTGCGGGAACTGCGCCAAAATCCGCGCCGCCAGCGAGATGTCGCGGGTTTCAACGTCCACCCCCGCCGTCCGCGCATACGCCTGCACGATGGGCAGGAAAGACGCAGTAGCAAGGAACGGGGCTTCGTCGGTCAGCGTGTAGATAATCGTGGACATAACGGTCTCAGCGTGGAGGCAAGACCGTTATTGTCGCGCATTGCGGGCGGCGGTGAAAAATCGCCCAAGGGCACTATCCTGTGCATTCGTATTCACTGAATGCATCAGCATGTCAAACCCACGCCCTTTAACCGCGACCCACTTGCAAGAACTTGCTGGCAAGACTGCGTTCTTGCGCGGCCGGGCATACGCGAATGCGGGGGTTGTGCACATCACCCAGCAAGATGCACAGGCGGTGTCTGCGAAAGTGATGGGGAGCGCCAATTACACGGTTGGTCTGCAATTCAAGAACGCTTGGTTGAGCGGTAGTTGCACTTGTCCCGTGGGGCGGCGCGGCGAATTTTGTAAGCATCAGGTCGCGTTGGGTTTGTGTTGGATTGGGCCGCGCGAAGCGAGCACACCTTCTGCAGAAACCGGCAAGCGCGGTAAAGCTGCGACCAAGGCAACCGCGAAGCAACACCACAGTCCCGAGGCTGCGGTACAGGGCTGGCTACAGGCACAGTCGGCCGAGGCGTTACGGACGCTGGTGCTGTCGATGGCCGCGCGGGATCGTGACTTGTGGCGGGAATTGGTATCGCGCGCACGGTTGACGCAGGCTGCGCCCGAGGCGCACCGGAAAGCCATTGCCGAGTTGATTGGGCGCAAGCGCTTTATGGATTACGCCGCCACCATGCGCTATGCCGATCGACTACAGACGTTGGTGACGTTGCTGGAGACGGAAATCAACGCAGCACCGGCGCAGGCGCTGGAATTAATCGACTACGCCATGCTCCGGTTGATAGGGGTGTATGCCGAAGTGGATGACTCCAGTGGTGCGCTGGGGGACGTCGTGGCTCAACTTGCACAACTGCACGGGCAGGCCGCCAGCGTGTTGCACGATGTGCCGGGCTTGGCCAATGGGTTGCTGAAGCTAACGTTGGCGGATGATTGGGGCATGTTGGGCGACATAACGATGTATGCCGCAGCGCTTGGCCGCAAAGGCTTGGATGAGCTTGACCGCGAGGTGGCTGCGCAATTGGATGCGCTGCCCATAAACACATCCAAGGGCAGGTTTAGCGTAGATCCACACGGTAGTGAACGCCGCAAGTTGCTGGTGCTGTCACGCCAATTGGCACAGCACGGTGGGGATGTGGATGCCTTATTACGACGGCGTGAAAACGCGGGCTTGAGCTTTGGGGTTGACTACATCGAGATGTCGCAAATCTGCCGTGAACATGGCCGTGCACGTATCGCCACCCAGTGGCTAGAGCGCGGCTTGAAGGCCTTGCCAAAAGAACTGTGCTTGCTGGATGCGTTGGCGGATGTGCGCCAAGCCGATGGCTTCAACGAAGAGGCAACAGCGCTCGTGTGGGAAGCATTTTTGTTGCAGCCACACGAGAAGTATTTTTTGCGGTTGCGTGACAGTGTTGACGACGTGGCTTGGCCGCAATGGCGCGAACGTGCGTTGGCACATGTGCGGCAGAAGTTCGGCGATGACCAGTGGGTGTATTTGAATTTGGCCGAACACAATGTTGGCGCAGTTGTGGACATGCTGCCGCAAGCAAAATTGGCGGTACCGACTTGGCGTGTACTGATGCATGCATTGGCACCGGACTATCCGGAGTTGGCGCTGCGGGCGGCGCGTACTGTGGTATTGGATATCCTGAGTGCCGCGAATAAGCGTGCGTATGCAGACGCACTCATGCAGATGAAAACCATGCGACGGCTGTACGAACGGCAGCAAGATACAGCGGGCTTTGCCGGCTACCTTGCCGAGCTGCGCACCACGCATCGTGCAAAGCGCAGCTTTATCGAAGCATTGGATACAGCGTTTGCGGGTTGATGGCGGCGCTTGTGCGGGTTACGGCACGGGCGTTGCCAGCACCTCAAACAAACGGGTTTGTACCAAGACATCATCCAGCAGCAGTTCAACCTTGTACTGCCCCAGTGGCCAGCCATCGGGTTTGCTGATTTGAAACCCAGTGATGGCCGGGCCATGAAAGACCAGGGTTTTGCCTTCTTCCAGCACGGTTTGTTTGCTGGTCAGGTGTGTCCAGCGTGCCACCAGATGGTGCGGCGCGGTGTCGTGGCCCTCCACGATAAGGACAGCGTGGATGGTATCGGTAGGTGCAAAGACCAGCAGCGGTTGCACCACCCGTTGATCGCTGCCAAGGGTGTTGCCAAGGTCCATGCGGGTGATGTGGATGCCGGTGAGGTTGCCTCGTGCCGCCGCCGCCGCCGGTGGCGTGGCTTGGGGTACGGCAGCAACCGGTTGCGTGGGCGCGCTGGGTTGGCAGGCGGTCAACGTCAACGCCAGCACGATGCCTGGAAGTGTGGACTGGCGCATGCGGCGGCGGCCTGCAGACTTATTGGCGCAGACCGCGACATGGCAGCGGTGCCGCGCTGCCAGCGGTGGCCCGCCATGGGTTGATGTCTAGGCCACCGCGTCGGGTGTAGCGTGCTTCCACCGACAACCGTTGCGGCGTGCAGCGCGCCATCAAGTCGATGAAGATGCGCTCCACGCATTGTTCGTGAAATTCGGCGTGGTCACGGAAGCTGACGATGTAACGCAGCAGGCCGGCGCGGTCGATGCGCGGGCCGTGGTAGTGAATGTGGAGATCGGCCCAATCAGGCTGCCCGGTCACCGGGCAATTGGATTTGAGCAGCGCGCTGCTCAGGGTTTCTTCGACCCACTCGCCAGTGGTGTCGGCATGCAGCAAGCCGGCATCTGGCGGGCCGTACTGGGTGATGTCGATGGCGAGGCTGTCGATCGTGTTTGTATCGGCCATCGCAGGCGTCATTGGCGGCAAGCCGAAGGCCAAGGTGACGGGCGCGCCGGCGGCGTTCGATAGATCCGTTTGTATGCGCAGGCGCACCGCTTCGGCATCGGCAAAGACGCTGGCATTGAAGGAATTGAGATACAGCTTGAGCGATTTGGATTCGATCAAATTCGGCGAATTGGCGGGCACCTGCAACGTGGCGGTGGCCACATGTGGCTTACCGCGTGGGCCCAACCACGAGAGCTCGAAAGCCTGCCAGCGGTCATGCCCAATAAACGGCAATGCGTCGGCATCCAAACCCAATTGCGCACGCGCCAGCGCACGTGGAATGGGATAGAGCAGGTGGGGGTCGTAGCCGGCGGGATAGGCAACGTCGCGCCCCAGCGGGGAACCTTCAATGGCCATCGCGCAACTTACTTGACCTCAAATTGCACCAAGGCCACCGGGCGGCCATTGGCATCCACTTCGACGTTGTAAGCGCCGGTATCGGAAGGGGCAAATTCAAAGACGGTGAATGGGCCTTGGATGGTTTTGGTGTCTTCTTTTTGCGATTTGCCCTGCAAGAACCAAAACACTTCCAGCTTCTCGCCGTTCTTGCGGCCAAACTTGGTGGGCACCGAGATATACACCGTTTGTCCGCTCTTGAACTCGTGCACCGGGGTCACGATATCGCCGTTGCCATCCACTTCGGCACCGGCCTTGGCGGCATTCGGGTTCACCGTCACCGACTCCACACCGTCATCGCGGCGTTGCGGCGCATTGGTGTTGTCGTCCACCGGCTTGGGCACCTGTGGGCCTTGGCGATTGCAGGCGGCCAAGGCCACGCTGGCAAGTAGCAGGCAAAGGGTGCGGGTCACAGGGGTCATGAAGCCTCCAAAAATGCGAACGGTACAGAGTGCTTACATTCTAGCGGGCTGCGCGGGGCCAGCCCCAGCAGAGCATGAACGGTGGGGATGCAGCAGATAGTCGGTGGACTGCATTTCGACCAAGCGCGATGCGGTGCGCGCAAACGCGCCGTGCAAGCGGCTGCCGGTGTACAGCGCCATCGGTGGGGTGGTGGCGGTGCACACCAGATTGACGTGGCGGTCGTACAGCTCGTCGATCAGGTTGACGAAGCGTTGTGCGGCGTCTTCATTGCCGGCATCGAAGGCGGGGATGTCGCCCAGCAGCACGGTATGAAATTCGCGGGCAATTTCGATGTAGTCGGTGGTGCCGCGCGGGCCTTCGCACAACGCGGCAAAGTCGAACCAGCATAACCCTTGGCCACGGGCACGCACGGGGATGCGGCGATCATCGATAACGATGCCAGCATCACGGTGGCCATCATCGCCCCCTAGGGCATGCCAGCGTTCTTCCAGCCACGCATCCGCAGCGGCATCCAGCGGTGTGCGATACACCGGCGAGCGGGTCAGTGCGCGCAGGCGATAGTCGGTCGTGCTGATCAATTCCACCACGCTGCAATGTTGCTTGATCAAACCGATAGCAGGTAAAAAGCGCGCGCGCTGCAGACCATCTTGATACAGGTTGTCGGGCGCGGTGTTGGAACTGGTCACCAAGGTCACGCCCTGTGCGAACAAATGCTCCAGCAGGCGGCCCAACAACATCGCATCGCCGATGTCATCGACAAAAAATTCATCCAGCACCAACACCCGCAAACGGTGTCGCCATTCGCGTGCAATCATCGCCAGCGGGTCGGTCTCGCCGGCGTGCGCGCGCAGGCGTTCGTGGATGTCGCGCATGAAGCGATGAAAATGGGTGCGCCGTTTTTCGGCAAACGGCAGGCCAGCAAAAAACAGATCGATCAAAAACGTTTTGCCGCGCCCCACCCCGCCCCACAGATACAAGCCTTGCGGGCCCGCGCTCGGGGCGTGATCGAACCAGCGGGCAAACAAGCCACGTGTAGGTCGCGGCACCAGCAGTGCCTGATGGATGCGATCAAGTGCCGTTAGCGCGGCGTGTTGCGCAGGGTCGTCCAACCAGTCGCCACGCGCCACGCCAGTGGCGTAGCGTTGTGAAGGTGCCGCCGCTTTACTCATGCCGGCAGCCAGCTGTGCACGATGTGGCGAATGACGCCGCGCAGGTCGATCAATTTGCGATGAAAGAAGTGACTGGTGTCGGGCATTTCGATCAGGATGGGTGGCTGCGGCAAGCCGCTGACCCAAGCGCGCACGGCGTGCGCGTCCACCACTTCATCGGCCTGGCCTTGAATGACCAGCCACGGCAGCTGCGGCAACGCGATGTTCTCAAAATCCCAGCTGCGGCCCACCGGGGGGGCAATCGAAATCAATGCCTTGGCCCCCAAATCCACTGCGCCCCGCAGTGACACCCACGCGCCAAAGCTGAAACCGGCCAACCACAGCGCATGCTTTGGGTGCTGCTGCGCCGCCCACGCAACGACCGCACGCAAATCATCCAACTCACCGACACCATCGTCGAACTGCCCCTCGGACTGGCCGACGCCACGAAAATTGAAGCGCAAGGTGGCGATGCCGCTTTCGCGCAGCGCGCGTGCGGTCATCGTCACCACCTTGTTGTGCATGCTGCCACCCTCGGTGGGCAAGGGGTGACAGATGACCGCCAACAACGGCTGCGGGTCGGCATCGGCAGGGTCGAAAGCGACCTCGATGTGCCCAGCCGGGCCGGGAATCAGGAAAGTGGTAGGTTCAATCACGCCGGTGTTCATGGGCACATGATGCCGCAAGCGATGTGCCGAGGGCGGAAATATGCAAACGCCGCCCGCAGGCGGCGTTTGTCAGCACGGTCGATGCGGTGCTTATTTCTTGCTTTGCGCCACCATGTATTCGACCACGGCCTTGATCTGGTCGTCGGTCAACGCCGGGTTGCCGCCCTTGGCAGGCATGGTGCCGGCACTGCCGGTGAACCCTGCGGTGGCCTTCTTGATCAACTCTTCCACACCCTGCGCAGAGGCGCGTGCACCGATGCCGGCGGCATCCAGTTTGGGTGCCCCGCCGACGCCGGCCGTGTGACAGCCGGTGCAGGGGCCGTTATTGAAGATTTCAGCACCGTCGGTGCGGCCACCAAAGGGCACGTTGGCGGTCAGCGCCGCAGTTGCGGCGGCCGCCGCTGCGGCTTGCGCGGCAGCACCGGTGGCACCGGCATACACCGCACCGACCGGGCCAATGCGGTCTTGCAGGCGCTGTTGCGCGGCCGGGTCGGTTGGGTATTCGACTTTGCCGTTCAGATGATGGGCAAACAGGATCAAGCCCAGCATCACCAAGAACAAAAAGGCGATCACCATTGAGAAGCGCTTCAGGAAAGCGAGGTCAGTCGTCCGCACAGTGCACCCACATGAAATGGCCGATTGCGGCCGTCAAGTGCCGGATTATTCCAGAACGAGCGCAGTAGTGCGAGGCGGGTCTGCCAAAGCAGGAGCAGATGTGCCGGTAGGCAAGCAGTGGTTTTGTCATGTTATTCCCGCGTGAACGGCTATTCAGGTTGAGTCATGGGGTGCATGAAACCGTGCTGAACCCAGAGGAGAGTTGACAAGGCTTGTGGCAACAGGCGATAACAAAAGCGATAAGCAGATGAATGAAGCGTTCAGTTGGAAGGGGGTTTCCCAGCTGGCCGCGTCTTGGGGCACAGCTTGCGTCAATAAAGCACCGTCATGGCATGACGGACATCACGAATTTCCAGAATGGACTTGGGGGTTACATGAGCGACAACCGCAATAGCCGCACTGCCGGCAAAACACGTCAGCAACGCATCATCAAGTTGGCGCCCATGACCCGCGCAGTGCGTTCGGCACTGACCGCCTCGGCACTGACCCTGGCCATTGGCTTTGGTGGCAATGTGGCGGCAGCAGGGCACCCGGCGACCACCGCGCACACCCTGCAAACACAGCGCGCGGCGATTGATATTGCCCCCGTGTTTGATTTGACGGTGGTCGCGGGTGGTGTTGCAGGCATGCATGCGCCCTTGATGGCATTGGCGATCAATGAATACAGCGCCGGCGACATCATCATCGACAACGCCGATCCGATCACCGAGGCGCAACCTGGGAATGCCGCCGCGATTTCTGCCTATAGCATGGGTGGATACGTGGGTATCACGAACCAAGCGGGGGCAAACCTCGATGTCAGTTCGACCGGCGGCAGCGCAATTGGCATTTATGGGTACTCTGCCGGCGGCAATGTTGTCATCAATAACGCTGCCGATATCCAGGCCTACGCAGCTGCGGGCTTGGCCGATGGCATTTTTGCTTCGGGTGCCAATGTTGATGTAAGCAACAGTGGCGCGATTAGCGCCGATGGTCTGAACTGGGCCGCCGGGATTGAGGCGCAGGCGGGCGATGTACTGACGGTAGGTAACAGTGGTGATATCACGGTCAGCACCTATGCGATGCAGGCGCACGCTTATGGCATCTACGCTACCGGCACCGACGTGACCGTAGTCAACAGCGGAGCCATCGCTGTGCAGGGCTATTACGCCACCGGTATCGAGGCGCGCTCTTACGGCGACATTCACATTGATAACAGCGGCAATATCACCGCGGGGACGCCGACAGACTCAGCCGTGGCAACGGGGATCAATGCCACCAGTGGCGGCGAAGGTGCGGTGGTTGCGGTCACCAACAGCGGCAATATCGATGCCAATGCCTATTACGGCGGCACCGGTATTTCTGCGGTGTCCAGTGGCATGGGTGGTAGCGCCAGTGTCACCAATAGCGGTGCCATCTACGCAGGGCAAGGGACCAAGTACGGTGTAGGCGCCTACGGCATTTCAACGTCAGCGGATGGCGATTCGACCATTAACAATAGCGGCGCAATTACGGTGGTATCAGCGGGCGCGGCCACCGGCGAGTCAGCCTTGTCGTTTGCAGGTACTGCCAGCATTACCAATTCGGGGGATGTGACAGTCACCAGCACGGCGGCATTGGGGGATATCGCTACCGGCTTGCTTGCGTTCTCCGCCAATGGTGACGCGGCGGTCAGCAATAGCGGTAATGTCACTGCCACCGGGAAGTACATTGGTACCGCAGTTGATGCCAGTGGATTTGGCAGTGTTACTGTCAATAACAGCGGTTCGTTGTATGCCAATGGGGACAAGTATGCATATGGCGTGCGTGCGATATCTGGCGCCGGGGATGTGGTGGTCAGCAATTCGACCGACGGCAGTATCGGCTTCTACTCCTATCTGGGACGTGGGTTTGGTGTGCTTGCCATTGCCAGCTTGGGAGATGTCGCCGTAGATAACGCCGGCACCATTGCAGGCTATGCCTACGGACAGGCGGTGGGTGTCTTCGGGCTTGCCGAGCAAGGAAATACCCATGTCGACAATAGCGGCAGCATCACGATCAAGAGCAATGCAAGTGCGGCGGTTGGCGTGTTTGCACGGGCCGATTATGGCGTTGCCAGCGTAACCAATAGCGGCAGTATCGATACCTATTCCAAGCAGGGCGTGGCTTATGGCGTGCTTGCCCGTTCCGATTACGGTGTTGCCAGCGTAATCAATAGTGGCATGATCAAGGCCGATGGTTATTTGGCAGCAACCGGGATTGCTGCGGTTGGCAGTTATGGCGCCAGCGTGACAACCACCGGCGGCAGCATCGATGTGTTTGCGACGGGTCAGGCCACGGGGATCAATGCCAGTGCATTTTCTGGTGATGCAGTCGTGGAGAACGCCGGTGATATTCAAGTTATCGGCTTGGCTTTGGGTGCCGATGCGATCAGTGCCAGCTCGGTCTATGGAAATGCCGCGGTCATCAATAGTGGGGCGCTACGCGCACTTTCTTTGAATGGCAACGTCAATGGGGTCATCGCGAAATCCGGTGCGGGCAATGTGGTGATTGAAAACCACGGCGATGTCCTTGCCTACAGCTCCGCCGGCAATGCGATTGGTCTGTATGGTTATTCGCAATCGGGGGATGTGGGGATTGCCAACACCGGCACCTTGTATGCCGCCTCGTACTATGGTTTGGCCGATGCCATTTTCGCATCAGGTATGAACGTCAGTGTGCACAACGATGGCGCGCTCGAAGCGATCGGGGATACTTGGGCAGCGGGCATCGAAGCGCAAGGCACCAATGCGGTCACGGTGTCCAACACCGCGACAATCAATGCTAATGCCAGTGTGTTCGGCCAGGTATTCGACTCCAACGGTGCCGTGGTTGCTGCGGCCGATGGTGGCAAAGCGTTCGGCATCTACGCCACTGCGGGTGAAGGTGGGGCGGTGGTGGTCAACAGCGGCAACCTGATGGTTAATGGCGGGTATGCAACAGGTATTTATGTGCAGTCTGCCGGCGATATCGGCATCTCGAATTCCGGGGACATCGTTGTTGGTTCTGGCTTGAAGAACAAAGATCTCGGCTACGGCTATACCCTGTATTACGGAACCCAGATTGCAACGGGTATTTCTGCCAACACCAGCACCGAAGGCGCGGTGGTGCAAATAGGTAATTCCGGCGACATTACTGCAGCTGGCACATTTGGCGCGTATGGCATTTCAGCGGTGTCCAGTGGTATTGGCGGCACTGTGACGGTGGTGAACAGCGGTCAGATTCTGGCCAGTCAGGCCAACAAATATGGTGCTGGTGTCTATGGCGTGTTTGCCTCGGGTGACGGCGATACCAGTGTTGGCAATAGCGGCACCATCACGGTGGATTCAGCCGGTATGGCGACGGGTGTGGCGGCACTGTCTTTTGCGGGTGATGCGCTGGTAGTCAACGCTGGTGATATCACGGCAACGTCATCGGCAAATGGCTACTACGGGGCGTCTGGCATCGTGGCATTTGCGGGCAACGGTGCGGCTGCAGTTAGCAATACCGGGAACGTGACTGCCACATCGAGTGCCTTCATCGGTGCGTCTGCACATGGTGTGGACGTGCAGGGCCAGCAGGGCGCTACGGTTTATAACAGCGGGTCGATCTACGCCAACGGCAAATATTCGGCCTATGCGGTATCGGCAATCTCCGCTGCCGGCGACGTGGGTGTCAACAACACTGCGGCGGGGCAGATTGGCTTCTATTCCTTTGGCGGCAACGGCTTTGGGATTTTGGGTGTTGCATATACCGGTGATGTCGCTGTCGTGAATGCAGGCACGATCGAAGGCTATGCCTTTGGCCAGTCCTCCGGTGTGTTTGCACATGCGAGTGTCGGGAATGCGGGCGTGTCTAACACCGGGCATATCACAGTTGTGAGTGGCAATAACCCGGCGGTGGGCATATTTGCCCGCGCGAACAATGGCACCGCCACAGTGGTTAATAGTGGGGACATTAGTTCTACCTCAGGCTCGGCGCTGTATTCGGGTACAGACGCTTACGGCATCATGGCGCGCGGTGGTTATACCCAAGTGGGGAACAGCGGCAACATCCAAGCAAACGGCTATCTGTCGGCCACGGGTATCGCGGCGCGTTCGACCTATGGCACGACCGTCAGTACGTCGGCAAGCAGCAAGATCAATGCCTCTGCGCTGCTGGTATCGATTGGTATTGAAGGTCGTTCTTCGCAAGGCAATGTGTTGATCAGCAACGCTGGCGATATCAATGCGACGGGTGTGTTGGGTGGCGGTGTCGGGATTCAGGCCTACAGTACGGCAGGCAATACCAATGCCATCAACACGGGGCATATCAAGGCTGTTTCCGATTACGGGATGGCGATTGGCGTGACTAGTTATGCCGCTGCCGGTGGCAATGCAGTCGCCAGCAATGGCGGCACCATTTTCGCCAGCGGTGGTGACTACGGTGCCTATGGCATGTCGGTGCAGTCGGGTGCGGGCAATGCCACAGCAAACAACAGCGGCGACATCCTGGCCACATCGACAGGTACCAGCATTGGTGTGGTGTCCGAGGCGCACGGCAATATCGTCGTCAACAACAGTGCAACCGGAACCATCGAGGCCGGCAATGGGGCCTTGGCAGCCGGTGTGCAGGTAAACAGCACGGCAGGCACTTCCACAGTTAACAACGCAGGGATGATCCACGCCAGTGGCGGCACGCTGTCGGCAGGCGTGGTGTTCAAGGGCAGTGCGGGTGCCAATGTGCTGAACAACTATGCCACGGGCATGGTGAGGGCAGATGGTGCGGATGGTGCTGCGTTCGCCGTCATGGGTGGCGACGGTAGCGAGACCATCAACAACAGCGGCAAGGTGCAGGGTGCAGTGGCCTTGTACGGCGGCGATGACGTGTTCAACAACAAAGCCGGCGGCGTGTGGGATTTGCTGGGTACTACCCACAGTGATTTTGGTGATGGCAATGACACCATCACCAACGCAGTGGGCGGCAAGATTGTCGTCGGTAGCGGCAAGATCGAAATGGGTGCGGGCGATGACAGCCTGATCAATGCCGGCATCCTGAGCATCGGCAGTGGGGGTGTGGTCAGCTTCGGCGACGGCAATGATCTGCTCAACAACGGCGGCCTGGTGAGTTTGATCGGTGGCAGCATCAAGATGGGTGCGGGTACCAATAGCTTCATCAATGGCGGCACGCTGCAAACCATTGGCAGCGGCAATTTGGTCGATGTTGGCGCGGCGGGCACCTTTACCAGTGGCGGCACGCTGAACTTCCTCAATGGCTTGACCACCGACAAGTTGCAGGTCACCGGCACCATGGCCGGCGCAGGCAACATCAATCTTGATTTGAACCTGGTCAACAACACCGTGGATCAGCTGGCGGTGACCGGCAGCATGGCGGCCAGTGCGGCACAGAAGGTCAATGTGGCGTTCACCGGGATGCCGTTGACCGCGCATGCGTCGTCGGTGTTTGCCACGGTGACCGGCACCTCGGTGGCAGGTAACTTTGTGGCTGGGCAGATGATTGGCTATAACTACGCCGCCAATTTCTTGGATGTGGGCCTGACGGTCAGCAGTCAGTTGGATACCAGCAATGCAACGCCAGACAAGTTCTCGGTCAATATCGACGTGAACGGTTTGAACGATACCGGTGCGCTGGCGGCATCGGCAGCATCGGGTGCCGCAGGGGTGATGAACTCGCAAATGGGCACCTTCCGTCAACGTTTGGGCGTCAATCCCTATGGCGATGCGGGCAAGGTGTTGAGTGCCTTCATTCGCGGGTATACCGACCAAGGCGATATGCGTCCCGGCCATCTGGCTGGCAATTTCGGGCAGGGCGGGCATTTCAATTACAGTCAAGCCAGCTGGGGCCGCGAATTTGGCATCAATGCCAATTTGTTTGAGAACTTCCATGCCGGTTTGGTGCTGGGCAATGCAGACAGCCGGCAGCGGTTGACCGACGGTGGAATGGGTGAGAACCGCCTGAATGGTGCCACCATTGGCGGCTATGCCACGTGGTACGTGCCAGGCAGCTTCTACGTCGATTTCAACGTGCGCCAGATGGGTGCAGACATTCGCTCGATGTCGGCGGCCGGCGTCATGACCAGCCGTGCGCACACCAATGCGATGAGCTTGGAAGCCGGCTACGAATGGAATGTCGGCAGCTTCAACTTGGTGCCGCAAGTGCAGTACACCCGCACCAAGGTAGAAGACGTGAAGACGTTCTTCGGCGATCGCGTCAACTTCGATTCGCATGGCGGCACGTTCACCCGCGCACGTTTGGGTTTGGAAATGAACAAGACCTTCCAGATGGGCGATGTGCGCTGGACCCCGTATGGGTCGTTGAACGCCGTGCGTGATGTCAATGGCAAGAGCACCTACACCGTGGGTAATTTCTACGGGAATACCAACACCCGCGGCACCAGCGCGATGGCCGAGCTGGGCCTCGGTGTGCAGAAGGGGGGGCTTGGCTTCAATATCGGGGCCAACTGGGTCGATGGCGGGGCTTACAAGAGCTTCGTCGGTGGTCAGGCTAGCGTGCGCTTCGCTTGGTAATGCGTTACCCCGGGTCCGGTCACATGGCCGGATCCGGGCCTTGCAACACTGCCGTTTGGATAACACGTGACCAACGAAAACAATCAGAATGAAACACCGATTCAGTCCAACCAGGACACCCCTGAGTTGGATACCGGGCTGGACGCCCTGAACAAGGGTGGTGCCGAAACAGGCAACACACCGGCGGCGGCCAATGCCGCCACCGACGCCACCAAGCCTGCACAGGCCCCGCGTGACCTGACCCAGCTCAAGGTTGAAAAGGGCTGCTCGCGTGGATTGGCCGGTTGGTTGGGGCAGCACCGCTTGTCGCTGGCCATCACTTCCTACCAAACGGGGCGTATTTATCTGGTCGGCAGCGACCAGCAGGGCCGGGTGTCATTTTTTGAGCGCATCTTCGAGCGCGCGATGGGCGTGGTGGGCAATGCCCAGCGCATCTATCTGGGTGGCCTGTACCAGTTGTGGCGCTTTGAAAACGTGTTGCGCCCCAACGAAGTGATCCATGGCCAGTTCGATAAATGCTATGTGCCGCGCAACGCACAGACCATTGGCGATCTGGACATCCACGAGCTGGGCATCCGCAAAAACGGCAAGGTGGTGTTCGTCAACACCAAATATTCGTGCTTGGCCGAACTCAGCCAGACGCATAGCTTCAAAGCAATTTGGAAGCCCAAATTCATCAGCAAATTGGCCCCGGAAGACAGGTGCCATTTGAATGGCTTGGCCATGGTTGATGGCGAGCCAAAATACGTCACCGCAGTGTGCAAAAGCGATAGCGTGGATGGCTGGCGCGACCGTCGTCACGATGGTGGCGTGGTGATCGATATCGACACCGATGAAATCGTGTGCGAAGGCTTGTCGATGCCGCATTCGCCACGCTGGCACAACGGCAAACTGTGGCTGCTCAACGCCGGCACCGGGCAACTTGGCTGGGTCGATTTCGAGAAAAAATCCTTTGTGCCGCATGCCTTCGTGCCCGGCTTTGCGCGCGGCCTGTCGATCATCGGCAACGTCGCCGCCGTGGGCCTGTCAAAGCCACGCAACCAGCGCTTTGAAGGCTTGCAGCTGGATGCCGAGTTGAAAAAACGCGACGCCGATCCGTGGTGCGGGGTGCAGATCATCTCGCTGACCAATGGCGATGTGCTGAATTGGATTCGCTTTGAAGGCGACATCACCGAAATTTTCGACATTAGTTTTCTGCCGAATGTGAAGCACCCGATGATGATCGGCCTGCGTACCGCTGAAATTCGAGACTTGATTACATTTGAATCTGATGTGCCAGTGGAGGCCCCCATCGCATGAGCCGTATTCTTGCCAACTGTGCGCTCATGCTGGCCGTGTCGTTGGCGGCCACGGGCGCATATGCCCAAGCCAACAAGTCCGCTGTGCCGACGACCGTGATTGCACCGCCGGCAAAAGACATAGCCGCAGACACCTTCAGGGAGTGGGACAAGAACGGCGATGGGCAACTGTCGCTGGCCGAGTTTCGCGCCGGCTGGCAGCAAGCGCAGGCGGCGGTGCAGCTGCAAGCGCAATTGCGTCGGCAATTTGCCAGCTTGGATAGCAACCATAATGGTGCCATCGATGCCAATGAATACACCAACTTGGTGCTGATCAAGAATGCCGGCAAGAATGCGCCGCCACTGGCGCGGTTTGATACCAATGGCGACGGCAAACTGGAGTTTGGTGAATACCTGAAACTGGTGGAAACCCTTGCGCCGCAAGCGACCAACAAGGCGGGCAAATGAAGGCGACGTTCCACCCCGTCTGGAAGCAGGTAACGCCGGAATTGGCGCAAGAGGTACTTGCATTCTGGAAGCAACACCACGCGATTGGTGACGAGGTGGTTGCGCATGCACGGGCGGAGCAAGTGGTCTGTCTTGCCCGCGATGACGCTGGCGTGTTGTGTGGCGTTGGGACTGCGGTACTGAAGGTGCTCCCGCGTTTGCGTCAGCCGATGTATTACTACCGCCAGTTTTTTGCCAAAACACTACGTGGGCAGCAACAGGAATTGGTGTTTTTTCAAACTTGCAAACAAGTACTACACACCTACAACCAAGCACTTGCACAAGCCGAAAGCTTGGGCATTTTGCTGGAAATCGAAAATGCCAAAATCGCACATGCATACAACCAGGCCATCGTGCCGGGGTTCGATGCGGTGTTCATTGGTTATTCGCCACGTGGCTTGCAACTGCGCGTGTCGTATTTTGACGCTGCAACTTTGTTGACGCCGGCTCCTCTACGAATGCAGGCGTTGCCAGGCGGGCGTGCTGCCACCCGCTAACTTTTGACCCAATCCCGACACGGCATCGGTCGGATCTGATTACCACGGAGAACGCGCCATGAAAGTACAAGCCAGTCTGCTGTCTCTCGCCATTGCGTCCACCTTGGCCGTTGCTGCGGCGCCGGCGGATGCAGCGGTATCCCTTCGATCTGCGGCAATCGCCCGTGCCGATGTCTTGATTGGTGGAAATGCCGCCATGTTGCGCCGCGCCGCGGCCGACGTGCTGGTTGCCCGCGATGCGGTGGTCGATGCCAATGGCAACGAGCACGTGCGTTACAACCGCACATGGAATGGCCTGCCGGTCATCGGCGGTGATTTTGTGGTGCATTCGCGCAATGGCAAGTTGGCAAGCGTCAGCCAGACGCTGACCAGCGCGCAGCGTCCATCGCTGCGGGCGCAAGTTAGCCGCGACCAAGCGATCGTAGAAGCCGGCGCGCGCTTTGGTACCCAATTCTTTGGTGCACCGACCGCCCGCAGCGTGGTGTACGCACGTAACACCGCCCCGGTGTTGGCGCACGAAGTCGTGTTCAACGGCATCAAGGCCGACCAAACCCCGACCGAAATGCATTACTTCGTGGATGCACGCAACGGCAAAATCCTTGAGCAATGGGATGGTATTGAAACTGCAGTTCCAGGCCCGGATGGCAGCAGCACATGCAATGGTGCCACCGCCGTGGTCGGTGTTGGCAAAAGCCTGACCGAAGGCAATGTGGCGCTGAACACCACCCAATGCGGCAGCAGCTATCGCATGGTGGATATGACCCGAGGCGGCGGCGCAACACACAATATGGCGATGAAGACCGTCGGCATGGGTAGCGTGTACTCCGCCAGCAGCAACACTTGGGGTAACAATTTGGTCAGCAATTCGCAGACCGTGGCAGCCGATGCGCATTACGGCATCCAGATGACCTGGGATTACTACAAGAACGTGCATGGCCGTAACGGTATCGACGGTGCCGGTACCGGCGCGGTGACCCGCGTGCATTACGGTCGCAATTATCAGAACGCCTTCTGGAGTGATGGTTGCTACTGCATGACCTTTGGTGATGGCGACAACGGTGCCACGATCTATCCGCTGGTGGCCATTGATGTGGCGGGTCACGAGATGTCGCACGGCGTGACCAGTCGCTCGGCCGCACTGGTGTATAGCGGTGAGTCTGGCGGCTTGAATGAAGCCACGTCAGACATTTTCGGCACCATGGTCGAGTACTACGCCAACAATGCCGCCGACCCCGCCGACTATGTCATGGGCGAAAAGTTGTTCCCCAACAATGCCGACATGAAGAAAGCAATCCGTTGGATGTTCAAGCCAAGCTTGGACAAGGCATCGGCGGATTGCTATGCATCCTCGATCGGTTCACTAAACGTGCATTACAGCTCGGGCGTGGCCAACCACTTCTACTACCTGCTGGCAGAGGGCGCAGTGGTGCCTAATGGCTTTGGTGCAGGCTCTTGGGCCAACCTGACCCCCGCCAAGCTGGTGTGCAATGGCAATACCGCACTGACCGGGATTGGCCGCGATAAGGCCGGCAAGATCTGGTACCGCGCCCTGACCGTGTACATGACATCCAGCACCAACTACGCAGCAGCGCGCACAGCCACGTTGAGCGCGGCGGCGGATTTGTATGGCAATGGCTCGGCGCCGTACAACGCGGTGGCGGCGGCGTGGAGTGCGGTCAGCGTCAACTAACGTCCAATGTGCCAAGCGGTATCACAAACGGCCCGCACAAGCGGGCCGTTTGCGTTTCAAAAATCGGGAACCTTTTTTGCACTCGCGCATCTGCCGTTTTGAAACCGATGACACGAGGTGTTGCATGTTGGAATTGAATTCGCGCGCTGGGTCGCCCGAAGCCATCCAGGCTAGCGTTCTGGAGGAGGCTCGCCCCAGCCGTGCGCAGGCCGAGGCAGCGGTGCGCACGTTGATTCGCTGGGCCGGTGATGACCCTGCACGCGAAGGTTTGCTGGAGACCCCGGCACGGGTCGCACGTGCATATGCAGAGTGGTTTGGTGGATACCAGTTAGACCCTGCCGCACTACTGGGCCGGCGGTTTGCGGCATCGGGCTATGACGATTTGGTCGTGCTGCGCGATATTCCCGTGCAATCGGTGTGTGAGCACCACATGGCCGCTATCCACGGGGTGGCACATGTGGCCTATCTGCCCGGCAGCACGGTGGTGGGTATTTCCAAGTTGGCACGGTTGGTGGATGCCTACGCGCGGCGCTTGCAAATACAAGAACGACTGACAGCTGAAATTGCCGATACCTTGCAACAACAGTTACAACCACGTGGCGTAGCCGTGGTGATCCGAGCCAGCCATGGTTGCATGAGTACGCGCGGGGTGCACACACATGGCACCAGCATGGTGACCCGCCGTTTGCTTGGCGAATGCCTGCACGAACCATATCGCAGCGACATTCTCAAAGCACTGTCGGCTTGAACCGGAGCACACCCATGACGACGTCCATTACCGCACGCGATGACACCCCACTAGATGATGCGCAATTGGTGGCATGCGTGCTTGCGGGTCAGCGTGATGCCTTCCGGCACATCACCCAACGCTGCAACCAGCGCATGTACCGCGTGGTGCGTAGTGTCTTGCACGACGACATCGAGGCCGAAGATGTGGTGCAAGAAGCCTATGTGCGGGCCTATGAAATGCTCGCCAGCTTTCGCGGTGAAGCCTCGCTGGCCACATGGTTGACCCGGATCGCATTGAACGAGGCATATGGCCGTTTACGCCGGAGGCAGGACACCGTGGGTATCGACACCATCGACGCACAGCCGCGCACCTTGGCGCGGGTAATTCCCTTTCCTGGTGTGGCGCAAGCCGACGATCCGCTGGATGCAGCCGTGCGCGCGCAACTACGCCGTGCGTTGGAGCATGCCGTGGATGCACTACCGGAAGCATTCCGCTTGGTGTACGTGCTGCGCGATGTTGAAGGCTGCACAGCCGAAGAGACCGCAGCTGCACTTGGCGTACTGGAAGAAACGGTGAAGACCCGTCTGCATCGCGCCCGCCGCTTGCTGCGCAATGCATTGCACGAGCAAGTCACCGCTGGCGCAGCTGATGCTTTTTCATTCCTAGGTGCGCGCTGTGCGCGTATCACCGAGGCGGTGATGGTACGAATCAGCGCATTGTCCATCTGAACCGCAATCACGCACTACCTGAAATCGATGCAACCAAGGAGACTGACATGTTGTTGTATGCACTGATCGTATTTTTACTAACCGCGTGTGGCGGTTTGGTATTGGCATCATTCGTATTGCGCGGAAAATTGGCACCGTGGGCGGTGTCACTTTTGCATGCGCTGCTGGGTGCCAGTGGCTTGTTACTGCTGGGGGCGGCCATTCTGACCGCCGACCGCATTGGCACCTTGCCGTTAGTGGCGCTGGGTGTATTTGTGATAACCGCGTGCTTTGGCTTCTATCTGGCGTCGGTGCACTACGGCAAGCGTGTTGCCATCAAGCGCGTGGTGCTGACCCACGCCGGTTTTGCCATCACCGGTGCACTGCTGCTGATCGCGGCGGTGGTGATGCAATGAAGCACCCGCTGCATCCGGCACTGGTGCATTTTCCTGTCGCCTGCTGGACGCTGGCCAGCATGGCCGACGCACTGTCACTGTTTTGGCGCACAGGCCCGCTGCAATTGCTGGCAGCGGTATTGCTGGCCTTGGGTTGCGCGCTGGGGTTGTTGGCAGCGACGGCGGGGTTTATCGAGTTGCTCAAACTGCCTGCGAACCACCCCGCCGAGCGAACGGCCTATCAGCATATGGGCTTGGCCCTGACCAGCTGGAGCCTGTACGCCGCCAGCTTGTTTTTGCGCATCGACCACCAACAACTGATTGCGCCGAGTCTGTTGGCGCTATCGCTTAGCGGACTGGGCCTGCTGACGCTGTTGGCCACCGGTTGGCTGGGTGGCAAGTTGGTGTATGGGCATGGCGTTGGCGTGACCGAACGCTAATCCGTCCGGCAATCCGCATCACGCCGCAGATTGTCCAGCCAGCCGGTTTGTTGGGCGCAGCGGGCTTTGCGTTCGGCTTCGCGGGCTTGTGCGGCTTTGGTGTTGGCGGCTTGTTGTGCTTGTGCCTGGCGCTGGGCTTGCAGTTGCGCAAGCTTGGCTTTGATTTGCGGCAGCATGGCTTGCGCGGCACGTTCGCCTTCTAGAATGGCGCGGTTTTTTTGGGCGAAATCGGCAGCGCCGATGTCGTTGACCTTGGGCCGGATCACCGCGTCGGCACGCGCCAATTCCAGCGCACCCAATTTCTGCCCCATGATGGTGATGCTCTGATTGACATTACCCAGCAAGCTGCCGGAATCGGCAATGCCGTTGGCTTTGCTGCTGATGTCCACCGCGATCACAAAATCGGCACCCAGCTCACGCGCGGCATCCACCGGCACCGGACTGGTCACGCCGCCGTCCACATAGTGATACTTGCCGATACTCACGGCTTCAAACACCCCCGGGATCGAGCTGGAGGCGCGCACCGC
>Ga0208825_1000594_pt1 | contig 33316 bp, 30 predicted proteins | sample AD_UKC113_MetaG_FD_184450 | JGI IMG/M metagenome (GOLD analysis project Ga0208825, IMG submission 184450) | Active sludge microbial communities of municipal wastewater-treating anaerobic digesters from Hong Kong - AD_UKC113_MetaG (SPAdes)... | ecosystem: Engineered > Bioreactor > Anaerobic >...
AATTTCCAACGCCTGCACTGCTGCTTGATCCTTTGTAATCATGCATAATGTTGTGATGGACATTTACATTTGTCAGTGTGTTTTCCAGCTCAACACAGCACCATCCAGATCCGGCACTGCCTGTGAAGGTATTATGGTCCACTTCAATATTTGCACAGTTGTCTACTCTGACACCTGTGTTGGTCTGAACCTCAACATCACAGTTGTACATTCTGGAATCACTGGTGCCGGACAGGAAGGATACGCCATCGTGTCCTGAGGACTTTATTTTGCAGTTGTATACATTTATTCCAGAACTTCCACTGATTCTGACACCATCACCATACAGATAGCGGGTGAATGAAATATCATGTACTTTACCACTGGTCACAGACTTGAATTTTATGCAGTTGCGGTAGTCTCCGTGACCTCCGTCACTGGGGCTGGTTGCTGAACTTTTGAATTGAAGATTACATACTTCAACGTTAGAAACACCTGACCCGAATACATACGCAGGGGATCCATCGGAGTTACAAACGGAACCAGTAGCATAGATTATTGTACTGTCGCCTGCACCTTTCAGTACTACGTTGGATTTCAAAACTATAGGTGCACTTATCTTATAAGTTCCAGCACTGAGGACAACATATCCAGGGTTACTTGATGTTGCTCCTGATGCTACGGAATTTATTGCATTATTTATTGCAGTCTGATCATTTGATCCAGACGGACTTACGGTTACTGAATTCTGTGCGCCTAACGCCGCGGGTACGGTTGTTAAAATAAGGCATGTTACCAGGAATAGGGTTCCTATCTGTCTTTTTAGCATCGTATCACCTTTGGGTTGGATTTGGAATTTGAGAGACTCAACAAGTTTTGCAGGATTAGAGTCTGGGCGTTCCCAAAGCACATACGGAAGTTAAACTAAGACAGAATGTCAGGAATAGGGGTTCCTGCTCCATTTTTAGCATCGTATCACCTTTGGGTTGGATTTTAGATTTTGGGAGAACTCAAAAAACTACAATAGTTTTATCCAACGGTTGATACGGTTGTCAAACGAAGACATGCTGTCAGGAACAGGGTTCCTAAATTATTTTTTAGCATCGTATCGCCTCTGGATTGGATTTAGAATTTGAGCAACTCAAAGACTCAAGAATAATAGTATACTCTTTCCCGGGTTTCTCAAAATTCCATATTACGTACTCGTAATGTTTTTTACGTACTCGTAATGTTTTTCCGAACTATCTAATCAGATCAAATCTATAGTATTAGATCTGAATTATGTCGGGTCTATACGGTAATTCAAAAATCTAATTACGTCTGCGTAATATTTTTGAATCTGTCCAATTCGATTCTCTGCGATTTATGTGGGGCGGACACGTTGCACACAGAGTTTCACTCTCCAATCACATTATAGGGTAAGTCATTGGAGATAGAGTCGAAATTAGAGCTTTTACCTTAATAGCATTCAAACTTCGTTGCTGAACACAGGATGTTACTCCTTCTGATCAATTACTATTTATTCAGCATTCATGGCATCTAGCCAGGTCAACTCTTGTGAGAAGTTTTTAGCTATTTACTGGTTGTTTAATTGCTGAGTTGACATCTAAGGTTCATGAAGGTTATATTATAAAAGATTTTTCGTTTTTAAGACGAAATTTTAAGAAAATAACATTTAATATAAATAATAGAATGAGAAATAGCATAAATTATCTAAATAAAGGGATAAAATGAAAGTTAATGGTAAATAGGCAAAAGAAAAAGGACAGTTATCTGCCCATTTTCTTTCCCCTATCATTTGTGGGCAAAATACGCCACAACTTTTTCTCCTTCTACGGCATCAATTCTGCAGAAACCGAAACGTTCAAACTGGACTATTTTATCAAGCTCGGTTTCGATCCCGTGTTCTCCTATTCCTTCAATATCGCCCTCAGGTCCGCGGACTTTTACAGGGATTCCATCAACCGGCGCCCAGTGAATGATTTTTCCCTTTGCTTTTTTAAGGTCTTCGAGGGATGTTTCAGAGCGTTTTACCCGCAGCGGGGAAAGAGATGTAATTTCAACGTTGCAGAGGTCTTTTAAGCGGAGGACTGAGCCGACTTCAAGCTTTTCAATATCCTCGGCGCAGACAAGAACCTTATTTTCTATTGGGATTTCTCTCATTCCTCTTGCATGGTCTGTGGGGTGGCGGGGAACCTTTGCAACCACAGGCTTCATTCCTTCAATTTCAAGTTCTACAGGGTCCCAGACGAAGAAATAGCGGTTTGCAATGGGGTCAACGATTTTACGGTTCTCCGCATAGAGAGACTCCATGCTGATGCTCACGTCAGTCATTCCGACTCCCATTTCAATCATGAACTTTTTGAGGGCCTCAGCCTTTATTCCGCGGCGTCTGATTGCCCTTATTGTCGGAAGGCGGGGGTCGTCCCAGCCGCTGTACTCTCCAGATTCAATCGCTTTCCGGAGGGTGCTTGTGCTGAACTTTCCGAACTCATGGATCTTTACCCTGCCCCAGTGGGTTGTTTTCGGGTATTTCCAGCCGAAGTATTTGTAGATATACGTCTGCCGCTTTTCGCTGTCTATAAGGTCTTTGCCCCGGATGATGTGTGTCATGCCGAGCTCGTGGTCTTCTATAGCACCCGCAAAGTCAAGAAGGGGCCAGACAATGTATTTATTTCCGATTTCCGGGCGGGGGTGGGACATTTTTCTAATCCTGAATGCGCCCCAGTCCCGAAGTGCCGGGTCTTTGTGCTCTATATCGGTCTTTATGCGCAGCACAGCCTGCTGGTCTTCGTATTCTCCGGCAAGCATCTTATCCCAGTGCATGAGGTTTTCTTCAGGGCTTGTATCCCTGTGCGGGCAGGCTTTTTTGGCGTCCTTTAACTGCTTGAAATCTTCCCCTTTACAGAAACAGACATAGGCTTTGCCCATCTCAATCAGTTTTCTTGCATAATCATAATAGATAGGGAAATGGTCAGAAGCGCGTACAACCTGGTCAGGCACAACCCCGAGCCATTTGAAGTCGTCAAGGTACCAGTCATAGGCTTCAAGCATGGGGCGCTTTATATCAGGGTCGGTGTCGTCAAAGCGCAGGATAAATTTACCCTTATACATTTTCACATACTCGGAATTGACAACCATTCCCCTAGAACTACCCAGGGTTGCCGGCCCGTTGGGATTGGGGGCAAAGCGCATTACAACCTTGCCGGTTTCGGCTCCTTCGAGGGGTTTTAAGCCTTTGTCTGGCTCTTTTTTTACACTCAGGGCTTCTATAAGCTCGGGAGCAATTTGAGACAGGCGGGCTTCCCAGGCTTCAGGGCTCCCTTTAGCAATTTCGGAAACAATATTTTCAAGGGCAGAAGATACCCCGCTGGGGTCAGCCCTTAACTGGGGGCATTCCCCCATAACTTTCCCCATAACAGCTTTGGGCTGGGGGGCTTTTCCGTATTTTACAGCATTTTGAAGAGCGTATTTTTCAATTATTTTAAAATCTTCAGGACTTAAGGTCATAGAAGTTTCTCCAGAAATAAACATTAGTTAGATCTTTGTTGAGTGAATATGGATGGTATATAATTTGAACTGATAGATAAACCCACGGAAAGGAGGACAGTTCAATAAGATGCACTGGATTCGATTTCGGAAAAAACATGTGAATAGGATTATAAAAAGCCACCGAAACCCGAAATTCCAGAGAAAGAACCTGATAGCAAAAAAGCATATTCAGAAGGCTTTCAGAAATCAAAGCTTTTACTTAGGGATCGTAGATTCAATTTCCCGGATTCGGGATATTTTATCATGGATCTTGCTAACTTCCCGTTCAAAGTCCTGCAGGAATTTAGGAACAGAATCTCCCGGAATGGCTCCCTGGGCTGAAGGTCTGATAAGGTTTGCCTGTTCAAGGACTCTGAGAGAATAACGTACCTTATGGTTCTGCATCCCGGTAACCTCTGCAAGCTTAAGGATTCCTATGGGGCCTTCTTCGATTACCTTTTTGAGAACAATCAGGTGGCGCTCTGTAAGGTCAAGTTCGTTTGCAATATGCTCGAGCAGCATCATACGACCTCGTTTCTAAGTGTTCCTATGCCCTGGATCTCAACTTCCACAGTGTCTCCCCTGTGAAGTTCTCCAACTCCGGAGGGTGTTCCTGTGGCGATCACGTCCCCTACTTCCAGGGTCATAATCTCGGTGATGAACTCAATAAGAAAAGGAATGTCAAAAATCAGATTTGAAGTGCTTGATTCCTGTTTTGTTTCCCCATTTACCCGACAGGAAATCTTTGCATCGGAAATATCAATTTCTTCCGTAGAGACAATATAGGGTCCGAAGGCTGCAAAGGTATCAAAACTCTTTGCCCTTGTCCACTGCCCATCCTTTCTCTGGAGGTCACGTGCGGTCACGTCATTAAAGCATGTATATCCTGCAATAACATCTTCGGCTTTTTCGGCTGAAATGTTTCTACAGCGCTTTCCTATCACTACTGCAAGTTCAGCTTCGTAGTCTACCCTTTTACTGGATGCAGGGTAAATGATTTTATCCCCATGCCCTATAACCGCAGATGGAGGCTTTAAGAAGATGATAGGGACTTCGGGAGTCTGCATAGAAAGCTCTGCAGCGTGATCCTTGTAGTTGAGGCCGACACCGACGATTTTAGTAGGGAATGAAGGGGGCAGAACACGAAGTTCCGAAAGTTCAAATGCCCCGGCAGAGGTTCCTCCAGTGGGATACACCCGCCCGCCTTCGATTTCTCCATAGAAAATGTTATCGCCTGACCTGAACCTACCAATCATATTTTTGCCTTCCTCATCCTGTTTTCGCGGAGTATTTTTTCCGCTTCCTTCCATTTTTTAAAAGGATATATCTAAACTTAAATTTTAACTCTTCGCCCACTGGCATCCCGTGAATATTTTCCGAACTCCGAACCAATGAGCTGGACCCCTGAAAATACAGGCCCATCCTTGCAGACTCTGAGCCCGGACTGGTCTATGCAGCATGCCCCGCAGACTCCGATTCCGCATTTGAAATAACGGTGGAGGCTGAACTCTGCCTTATCGAGAACTTTCTTCTCTTCAAGGAACCTGAAAACCGAAACCATCATTATTTCCGGACCGCAGACCGCAATTCTGTCATAAGCTGCGACATTAAGGTTTTTGAGGGCATCAGTCACAAAGCCTTTAATTCCCTTTGAACCGTCATCAGTAGACACATAAACCTTTCCAAGAGCTTCAAAGCGCCCTTCAAAAAGCAGGTGTTCTGCACTCCGCGCCCCGAGGACAGTGTTCACTTCCGCACCTGCGGCAAAGGCTGCCTCGGCATAAGGAGACAGGGGAGCAGCACCTACCCCTCCGGCAATGATAAGCACTTTTTCACCTTTAGCAGGCAGGGTGAAACCTTTTCCGAAAGGACCCCTTAGCCCAAAAGAGTCTCCTTCTTTTAACTCAAAGAGCTTTGAGGTTGCCTCGCCCACCTTCTGGACGGTTATCGAATTTTTTCTGGAAAGGCCCATAGGAACCTCGTCCACGCCCCTGACCCAGACCATTACAAACTGGCCCGGCTCCATATCCTCAAACCTGTGGTCAAAGAAAAAAGTCCTGATCAGGGAGGATTCTTCAGTTATCTGTGTTATTGTAGCATTAAGAGGAAGCATCAGACCATCTCGTGGGCAAGCCCTATAATTTTCTTTATATCCGAATAACCTTTTCTTTTAAGGAAGGCTTCTATTCCCGAACCGATTTCGGAGAATATATCAACCCTGTCATATACCGCAGAACCTACCTGAACCGCTGAGGCTCCTGCCATCATCATTTCCACAGCGTCTTCCCAGGAAGAAACTCCTCCCACGCCAATTACCGGAATTTCAAGGGCAGTGTAGAGGTCGTAAACGCATTTTACAGCTACGGGTTTGACGGCTTTTCCTGAAAGCCCTCCTGAACGGTTCCCGAGGATAGGATATCCGGATTCAATGTCAATAGCCATTCCTTTTACCGTGTTGATTGCAACAACAGCATCCGCGCCCCCGGATTCGGCTGCATTTCCAGTGCATGTGATATCTGCAACATTGGGTGTCAGCTTGACCCAGACAGGGACATTAACAACGTCCTTCACTGCTGCCGTAACTGCCTCAACAAGGCAGGGATTTGAACCTATTGCAGCCCCATACCCCTCGGCGTGGGGACAGCTCACGTTAAGTTCGAAAGCGTCAGGCTTTGCTGGAAGCAGTCCTTCGGCAACTTCGGCAAACTCGGAAGGGGTTCCGCCGAAAATGCTTGCAATTACTGGAACATCAGAGTTGTTTTTCGCAAACTCGAGTTCCTGAAGGAAGCCAGGATATGAAGGGTTCGGAAGCCCCATGGCGTTTAAAAAACCGCAGTCCAGCTTTATCATGCTCGGGTTGGGGTGACCCGTCTTGGGAGCAGGACCTATAGATTTGGTCACAACTGCACCCGCTCCCCCTTCACGTGCGACCCTGCAGAGGGAAGCTCCTGTTGTCCCCAGCACTCCGGCTGCAAGTATTGCAGGATTTTTTAATTTAAGTCCGGTGAGAGTATACATTAAATAACTCCGTTTCCTGCCCGCAGGCAGTTTCTGCATCAATTAATCGTATGAATTTTCGAAACCGCATGAATCATTTCTGGAAATCTGAAGGAGAGCTTCTTCAGCCAGCCTTCTGCCGCCCATTTTTACAAGCCTGTGCCCGAGTTCCCTTGCCTTCTCAACGCCTCCGCGCATAGGGATAAACTCATTAATACTGACAGCTTCCCTGCCGTCAAGGGAAAGGACTTCAGCCCTTACATGGATTTCCTGTTTATCTGGCGTAATTTCAGCATAGGAACCCACAGGAGTTGTACAGCCTCCTCCAAGTTCGGCAATGAGGATGCGTTCGATTTCGGTAACAATCCTGCTCTCGGTATGGTCAAGCCTGGAAACTGCGGCTTCAGCTTCGGTACCTGCCCCTGTCACCACAGCAACCGTGCCCTGGTTAGGGGAAGGGCAGAAAAAGTCAGGGGAAAGGATTTCTCCTTCAATCTCCCAGCCCATGCGTTCAAGACCTGCCTTCGCGAGCAGAATCCCGTCATACTGCCCTTCCCTGAGTTTTCTGAGCCTTGTGTCGATGTTGCCTCTGAGTTCCTGGGTGATAAGGTCAGGCCTGTACCGCCTGATCTGGGCAGTCCTCCTCAGGGAACTGGTGCCTATGATGGACTGTTCAGGAAGTTCGTCAAGAGGAGTCCCGTCGTATGTGAGCAGAATATCAAATGGGGTGTCACGCTTCAAAACCGCAACCGTAGGAAGCCCCTTCGGGCGAACTGTGGGCATGTCCTTCATAGAGTGGACAGCGATATCGATTTCTCCTTCTAGCATAACATCGTCCAGTTCCCGGACAAAAGCCCCAACTCCTCCGGATACGGCATGCAGAGGGCGGTCAGTAAACCGGTCTCCGCTGGTTTTTATTATCTTAATGCTGGTTTCAACGCCCTGCTCTTTAAGAAGGCGTGCAACATTGTTTGTCTGGGCAAGCGCAAGCTGGCTGCCCCGGCTGCCTATTATCATGTAGAATCCTCAACGTTTTCAAAGATAAATTCTGAGATACATAAGTTCTCAGAGATATGATTTTTTAAAGATGTAAACCCTCAGAGATTTTCCGCATAAGCTTCAAGGGTCTTTTCAATATCCACATCGCTGTGGGCTGCGGATATGAAATTGGTCTCAAACTGGGAAGGAGGCAGGAAAACTCCGCTTGCAAGCATCCTGTGGAAGAAAGCAAGGTAGCCTTCCTTATCGCATTTCAGGACTTCCTGGTAGTTGTGCGGCTCTTTTCCGAAGAAGACCTTGAACATGGAAGCAATTCCGCACACCGTGTAGTCGAGCCCTTCGTCTTCAACGGTTTCTGAAAGCACCGTCCTCATGTAATCTCCGGTTGAATTCAGCTTTGCGTGAATATTTTCCTCTTTCATGTAATCAAGCACGGCAATGCCCGCAGCCACGGAACAGGGGCTTCCGCTGAAGGTCCCTGCCTGATAAACAGGTCCTGAAGGTGCGATCATTTCCATAATCTCACGCCTGCCTCCGAAGACTCCTATGGGCAGGCCTCCACCCACGATCTTTCCAAGGGTGGTCATGTCAGGCACGACTCCGAAATATTCCTGCGCCCCGCCCATTGCAAGCCTGAACCCTGTGATAACCTCGTCGAAAATGAGAAGCACATCGTTTTCCTTCGTGAGCTTTCTGAGCTCCTCAAGGTATCCCGGAAGCGGCAGGACAGGACCAATATTGCCGAGCACAGGTTCTATGATCACTGCTGCGAGGTCATCCCTGTTCTTTTCCACAAGCGTGGTCATTGTTTCAATATCATTGTAAGGAGCCTGAAGGGTATGTTTGGTGAAATCTGCGGGAATGCCGAGGGAATCGGGCTCTCCAAGGGTTGTTGCTCCTGAACCAGCTTTTACGAGAACGGCATCATGGGCTCCGTGGAACCCGCCTTCGATCTTGATGAATTTATTCCTGCGTGTAAAGCCGCGGGCAAGGCGGAGGGCGCTCATAGTGGCTTCCGTTCCTGTAGAAACGAAACGGAGCATGTCAATGCTGGGATAATAGCCTGCAACCTTTTCTGCAAGGGTAACTTCAAGCTCGGTAGGGGTCCCGTAAAGCCAGCCTTTGTCAAGCTGCTGTTTGATTGCTTCCTTTATAACAGGGTGGTTGTGCCCGAGAATAGCAGGACCGTAGGCAAGGCAGTAGTCAATATACTCATTTCCGTCAAGGTCCTTTATCCTTGAACCATTCGCAGAAGCGGTATAGAATGGATAGGGCTTGATAGCTCTTACCGGGCTGCTAACCCCGCCCGGAATAAGGGTTTTTGCTTTCTCAAACATCTGTCTGGACTTCTCAAGTGTAATCTCAGATACCATGAACTCTCACCGAATGAACTTAAACGTTTGATAAAGGGGAATGCAAGTGATTTTAATTAATTAATTGAAATCGTAAGAGGCATCGATATTTCAGAATTATAGCGAGCCTCAGTAGATTAAATTGAGTAAATTAATCGAAATCAAAGTGAAGAGGCATCGGAAATTCTGAAATATAACGAGCCTCTGGATTGAGCTAATGCTCTATTCTGTGCTATTTACTCATCCTTATAACAGAACCTTCCCCTATTAAGCAGTTATTGATAGAAGCGGTTATGATAACGGAATACAGGCAAACAGACATGTAATTAACATTTAATTAAGATTGCATCAGGCAACATTAACAGGCAGGATTAAAAAAGTAAAAAGGAAGGAAAAATAAAAAACTGACTGAGTCCCTTAAAAAAGGAATGCCTGAAAAAAGCTGTCATTTCAACATTCGAGCGGCATCCTTTGCAAAGTAGGTGATGATGAAATCCGCACCTGCCCTTTTTATGGAGATAAGGGACTCGTAAATAGCTTTTTTCTCATCAATCCAGCCTCTGGCTGCTGCGGCTTTGATCATGGAATACTCACCGCTCACGTTGTATGCGGCTGTCGGCATGCCGAACTCACTCTTGACCCTGTATATGATGTCCAGATAAGGGAGAGCAGGCTTTACCATAAGAATATCCGCACCTTCTGCCACGTCAAGGGTCACTTCCCTGATGGCTTCGTCGCCGTTTGCAGGGTCCATCTGGTAGGTCGAGCGGTCCCCGAAGGAATAACCGGATTCGGCAGCTTCCCTGAAAGGCCCGTAGAAGCAGGAATGGTATTTTGCGGCATAGGACATAATTGGGATGTTCTCATACCCACTAAGGTCAAGAGCCTCACGGATTGCAGCTACCATCCCGTCCATCATTCCGGAAGGAGCTACCATGTCGGCTCCGGCTTTTGCGTGGCTGACAGCAATCTTTCCCAGGACTTCAAGGGTGGGGTCGTTAAGGATTTCTTTAGTTTCAAAGTCAACTATTCCGCAGTGCCCGTGGCTTGTAAATTCGCACATGCAGATATCAGTGATCACAACAAGTCTGTCTCCAAGCTCGGCTTTGATCCTCCTTACAGCCTCCTGGACCACATCGTCTTCCCCGCAGGAAGAGCTGCCTTCTGCGTCCTTGTATGAGGGTACTCCGAAAAGAATCACTGCAGGGATCCCGAGGTCTGCAATCTCTTTTGCCTCTTTTGCGACCCCGGAAAGGGGGAGATTGTATATTCCCGGCATGGAAGAGATCTCAACAGGGGAATCAATATTCTCGTTCACAAAAATAGGCATGACCAGGTCGTCCGCGGATAAGGTGGTCTCACGCACAAGGTCCCTGATCTTACCTTTTCTCAACCTTCTCAACCTGACTTCTGGAAACATGTGATCACTCCTGAAATATGAAATGTTTTACTGAAATGCTTTACATGAAATGTTTTACTGAAATGCTTTACCTGTAAATTAATCTGGTTTGATTATTTCTACCTGGAATAATTCTGATTTCCAGTACGCTTCAGCCTTAATCTTTTACAGCGTACTCCTCTTTAACCGCTGCGTGTTCTTTTGCACAGCCTGGTTTTATCTGGTCAAACTTCGCCTGTTTCATTTTTTCAAACTTTACCTTATCCTTTTCAAGGCAGAAGACCCTTGCAACCACATCAAGGAACTCTTCGTTTCCGAGTTCTGCGGCCTGACGGAGGACTTTGGTAGGCTCTGCCAGAATTTTATTAACAATAGAATGAGTAAGGTCGTCAAGAACCTCGGTTTCTATATCGCCGATCGTGTGATAAGCACTGAGACGGTTGACTGCTTTTTGCCTCTCCCTTATGCGGACATCATAGACCTGCTTATACAGCTCGGAAATCAAGCGGTCGGCTTTCTGGCGCTTGTACTGGAGATTCAAAAGCCTTATCTCTTCCTGAATAATGGCTTCAGCTTTTTTTGCCTCTTCTTTCCGCATCTTGAGTGTCCTTTCGCTTATGACCCTCAGGTTGTCGATATTGCAGAGTTCAACATTTTCAAGTTCCGCAACGGATTCCTCAATGTCCCTGGGATTTGCGATATCGATAAGAAGGAGCTTTCTGTCCCTGCCTTTTACGGCTTTTTCAACGATTTCCCGTGTAAGGATATAATGGGGAGCTCCGGTGCCGCTGATAACTACGTCAGCTCCCGGCAAATAGTCCCTGATATCATCAAGCCTGACTGCGTGACCGCCGAGTTCGTAGGCGAGTTCTTCTGCTTTCTTATAAGTGCGGTTTGCAATGTAAATAGCTTCAATGTCCTTTTCGGCAAGGGCTTTTGCGACCAGTACACCTATTTCTCCTGCCCCTATAACAAGCACGTTTTTTCCTGTGAGCCCCCCGAAGATGTCTTCGGCAAGGTCTACAGCCGCAGAGCCTATCGAGACTGAACCTTTATTGATCCGGGTCTCGTTTCTGATCCTTTTTCCTACCTGAATGGCTTTTTCAAAAGCCGTATCAAGAACCTTGCCTGTGGTTCCGGCTTTCTTTGAATAAGCATAGAGGTCCTTTATCTGCCCGAGGATCTGGTCTTCCCCTACAATCATGGACTCAAGACCGCCTGCAAGCCTGAGAAGGTGTTCCAGGGACTCATCATGCCCGTAAAAGTCAATGATGTGGGTGGAAGCTCCCATTTCTTTTGCAAAAGAGAAAAGTAAACTGCTGCTCTTGGGGGAAACAACGTAGATTTCAACGCGGTTGCAGGTTTTTAAGACAACACATTCGTATACGTACTCACGACTGTACAGGTTATGGAGCAGCCCGTCCAGATCTCCGTGCCAGGCGGACTCCATTTCCTCAACTTTTGCTTTTTTATGGGATATAACCATACTTGAGATTTCTGTCACAGAGAGCCTCCGGATAGAATGAATAAAGGGATAGAATGAATAATATAAGGAGTTGTAAATTAAACTTTGTCCGGAAATCCTCAGCCGTTTTTCACTAAAGGGTTTCCATTGGAGGATAATTGTTCGAGATTATTCGAAATCATTTGAAATTACCCGAAATTATTCGAGATTATTCGAAATAATTGCATATGCTTCTTCTGCCGCTTTTTCGTATGATTCGGAAAAGCCGTTCCAGACATTTTCACTTTCAAGGACTTTCCAGAGGAGGGCTTTCCTTTTCTTCTGTTCTTTTACATGCAGTTTGAGGTAGCTCCTCAGTTCATCCTGAAGCCGGATCATGTCGGAATATGCAGGAGTTATCACACTCTCTATCTGTTTTCGTGTATATTTAGAGACCGCAGGGCTGTGTCCGAGGGTGGAAATCCCTATCACAAGGTCTCCTCTTTTGATGACCGAGGGGATTACAACACTACCTAAAGCATCCACCTGATTAATCAAAATATCGCTTTCCCCGGCAATATCAGTTATCTTCCGGTTAATTTCGGGAATGCTGGTTGCAGGGATTACGAGAAATGCCCCTGAGATAATTTCCCTGAGTTCGGAGTCCGTGGCTGCCGTAAGGTCAAGCTTTGACAAACGGACCTGCCCCGCTGCCTCAAGCTCCTGAAGCCTTTCGGAAAAGTCGAGGCTGACAACAACCGTATCCGCGCAGCCGCAGAAAAGTTCGGCTTTGCGCTCCCCTACAGACCCGCCTCCGAAAATCACTATTTTCCTGCCTGAAAGGTCAAGCATGAGGGGGAGAAAATTGTTTGTTTCAGCCATTTTCAGGGACCTCGAAAATGAAAGATCTGGTACATGGTAGATTGGTGTTTAATTGATGTTTAATATTAGTGTTTAATAAACTCTGAGTAAATGAATAATAAATGGGCGATATCCGGGTAATAAGTGCTTAATAGATGAATAATAAACGGATAATAAATACCTTAAAGCCAGCTTTTATCGGCCAGCCATTAAAGCCTTACTCCGGTTTTTTTGAACTCTTTTTCACTGAAGAAAAGAGTGTAGTCCTTAATCCCTGTAGCTTCCGAAATCTTCTCAGCCGCTTTTACACAGTCTTCGGGATTATAGGAATGAACCATTGTAAACAGGTTATACTGCCAGTCAGGATAGCGGGGCCGCTCATAACAGTGCGTAACTTCGGGGAATTCAGCCATGATATTCCCTACTTTTTCGATCTGCTCATCAGGAACATTCCAGACACACATTGCATTGGCTTTTATGCCTATGGCTCTGTGCCCGATTGAAGCCGCAAAGCGGCGGATCTTTCCGGCTTTCTGGAGGTTTTTAAGCCTGTCAACAACCTCCTGTTCACTGATTCCAAGTTCAGAAGCAAACCCTTTGAAAGGAGAATGAGTGATTGGAATTCCGTCCTGCACAAGTTTTAGCAGTTTTACATCCGTTTTATCCATAATTTCACCTGATATCAAACTTTACCTGAATCTTAAACAGGTGCTTTGTAGGGAGGTCAAGAAGAGGACAGCCTGTTTTCTCCCGAATTTCACTGAGAATCTCCTCAAGCCTGTTTTTATTTGGAGCAGAAAGCGTAAACCAGAGATTATATTGTGCAGCACTTCGGAGGTAATTATGGGAAACTTCGGGATACTCGTTAATTAAAATAGCAACTTCCTCTACACGGGACTCGGGCACTTTCAGGGCTACAAGAGTACTTACGCCCCCCATATTTCTCGTGCTGAGTACAGGGCCTACCCTTCTTACTGCCCCTTTCCTGTTGAGTTCACGCAGCCTTTCAATGACGTCGGTTTCCGGAAGCCCGAGAATCTCGCCTAACTTTGCAAAAGGTTCGACTTCGAGGGGGACTTCCTGCTGGATAAGATTGAGGATTCTTTTGTCGGTCTCATCAAGTTCTATTACCGGAACTTCCCCCTCATAAGGGTACATATCACAGGAAAAATCAGCAGCCTCTTTCTGGAGCCGATCTTTAAAATTTTCAATGTCAATCATCTCGATCACATCACTTTTTTCCGGGCCTGTATATGCAGTAAGGCTCTTCTTCGAGATAGTCGCCTGTAGCGGCATAGGCTCTTGCCCTGCAGCCTGCGCAGACTTTTTTGTATTCACATATCCCGCACTTTCCTTTAAGCTCTTCGGGATCCCTCAGTTTCCTGAAGACCTCCGAATTCTCCCAGACATCTTTGAAAGGCTGTTCCTTTATATTTCCGGCAAGGACCGGAAGATAGCCGCAGGGATAGACCTGCCCGACGCTTGAAACGAAGCAGAAACCTGTACCTCCAAGGCAGCCCTTTGTCATGGCTTCGTAGCCGTGAGTCTTTACCGAAATCTCGATGCCTTCTTTTTTTGCCCGCTGGCGCATGATTCTGAAATAATGAGGAGCACAGGTTGCCTTCAGCTGGATTTCCGATTCTTTCTGCATATCATAGAACCAGTGCAGGAGACGCTCATAATCTACCGGGGAAACCTCATCGGACTCTTCTCCCCTGCCTGTGGGCACAAGGAAAAAGACGTGGTAAGCTACTGCCCCGAGCTCTTTTGCAAGCTCAAAGGTCTTCGGGATTTCTTCAAGGTTGCGTTTGGAAATTGTTGTGTTGATCTGGAAAGGAAAATCCGCTTTCCTGAGGACTTCGATGCCCGCAAGAGTCCTGTCAAAGGCTCCGGGCATGCCGCGGAACTCGTCATGAGTCTTTGCAGTTGCTCCGTCAAGGCTGATGCTGAGCCTTTGAACTCCTGCATCTCTTAGTTTTTTCACAACCTCAGGGGTCAGGATTGTTCCATTTGTTGCAAGCACGACGCGGAGCCCGGCATCAGTGCCATATCGGGCAATTTCAAAGACGTCAGGTCTGGTGAGAGGCTCGCCTCCGCTAAGGATGAGGATGGGTTTTCCAAGCTCTGCAACTTCGTCAATGAAGTGCTTCGCTTCTTCGGTTGTAAGCTCGCCTTCGGGAACCGAGGAGGTAGAAGCTCCCCTGCAGTGCACGCAGTTCAGGTTGCAGCCCGCAGTAAGTTCCCATGCAATAAGCCGTGGTGGATTTGTCATGGCAATCATAAATTAAGGGTTTCTGTTGCTTGAATTAAGGGGTTTAATGAAATATAAATTAAAGATGTCAGGGATTCACATTATAATTAGAGAACTGAAGATAGACCAGAACCAATAACTTAAGTTAGTATAATTGAAATGTGACAGGTCATATTAATAAAGTAATATTAAAATTCTGCCATTTCAAATAAGAACCTATAAAAAGAGAAAAGGAAGTCAGGCATTTTCCGGCTGAAGACCTAGGATTTTATGACCAAATGCTTCAATCCCCCAAAAGAATAAGGAAAAGAAGTAAAATAAGAAGCTGTTCAGGTAGATATCAGTTGCTGCCATCCTCCAAGCTGTTTCCACCGATATTCTCCATATGGATGTGGGTACTCATAATCCTCTTTGAATATGATCATTGTCTGAATGTCGTGTTTCATGTTATTTTCCAAATTTTCCAGAGGTAACACTTCATAAGATGTATTGTTTGACACTTTGGACAGAAAAATTATATGTATATCTACGTCTCCAAAATTGTCCCGATTCCTCACTTAACCGAAGATGCATGAAATAAATTTAAGTTTCAGGATAGTTCATGTGATATCAACCGAATACAATTGACAACCATTGGTATTAGAATTTTTTAGATTCCCATATTCCATTATGACAATTTTGGTTGCGTTTTTTAATAATTTAGTATCATGTGATATTACAACTAAAGTCTTCCCATTACTATGTATATTTTCGAATATTTTAGCAATGTTTTCAGCTGATTCTCTATCAAGGTTTCCGCTAGGTTCATCGGCAAGAATAATTTCTGGATCGTTCATTAGTGCTCTTGCTATCGCAACTCTCTGTTGCTCCCCGCCACTGAGTTCCGCAGGATAATGATGCAATCGATGCCCTAATCCCTGTTCTGATAATAATTTTATCGCCCTTTCGACCGCTGTAGAGTATTTTTTATTTGCAATAATAAAAGGGACAATTACATTTTGTAATGCAGTGAATTCTTTAATAAGATTGAAGTGCTGAAAAATCATACCAATTTTCGTATTTCTAAATTCTGAAACTTGTTTATCAGTAAGTTCAGATAGATCCAGACCATCTACAACAACTTTTCCACTTGATGGTTTATCAAAGCCTGCGATTAAATTAATTAATGTTGTCTTTCCGGAACCTGACATTCCCATGATCCCTAGAAATTCACCTCGCGGGATCAATAAGTCCAGGCTACTAACTGCGATAATTTTCTGAGTTGGTTTAAAATATTCTTTTGTAACATTCTCTAATCTTATCATATTGTGTTTCATTATTCTTCCCTCAATAATTCAGCAACCTGAACTTTGCTAATTTTTCTATTAGTGTATAATAATGCAACTATTACAGCAATGGCGTTCAGTACAAAACCTATTGCTGCTCCGTGAAAAATCACTTCAGCTGGAAGGTAAAGTTTAAACAGCGTCTGATACATCCAAAACTTGGATACCAGTATAGCAAAAAAAGATACTATAACCATGATCAATATTTGCTCAATAGCATATATTTTCATAAGCCCAGTTTTACTGGCCCCCAGTGCTGTTAATATTGAAAAATTTCTTTTCTTGTTATCAATAACAATATTTTGTTCTCTGAGTAATACTACAAGATAGAGAACCATCCCCCCGCCTATGAACCCGAATCGTACAATTGGAGGCAAAGCTTCTTTTAAACTTGTTGATGCTCTAATCTTCTGATTTTCAAGAGTGGTCGGTGTCCACTCCTTATTATTTTCAAAGATATAAGATTGAAGATATTCCATCGTAGCTTCTTGATTTTTACTGATTATATACAGGTTGTCAGCGTAATTTTCTTCTGCAGCTATCGGATCAAATGATCTCAAATCTTCAGCAACAAATTCAGTTTCTGATGTTGGGTTCGTAATACCAGATATTCTATATTCATACCTGGAGTCCCCCACCCAATATATGATGGTGTCATCAACATCAACCCCCAATCTTTTTGCTATATTCCAACTTATCGAAGCATACCCAGGATCAGGATATCCACTCTTTAATGTACCCGAAATTAAGAAATGATTCAGCCCGATGATATCAAACTTTGATGGATCCTTAAGCATCTCGTGATTGATTAGCACTGTATTAACTGGAATGCTCATTCCTATATATGTATCAGTGATATTTCCCTTATATACAGTTCCAGAACCGTAGCTGGAAACTGCTGCATTGACAATATTAGGCTCTGTTGTCACATTCAAATAGTCATGCTTTGTTATCGGGCCATTAACAAATATGTTATATTTTGCCTCTTTCCATGGAGCTAATTGTTCATATTCAAAGCGGATAGGTACTAATATTAAGGTTAAAACTATTGAAAAAACAATTGTCAAAACTAACAACTGCTTAACCAATCTGATAATATTTTTTTTGAATTCACTTTGCAAATAAAAAAAAGAAAGACTGGAGATATTATCCTCTCCTGTTCAAGTTATTTTTGTGTATACATACGCATTATCACCGCCAACAAGCGTCAGACCCGCATATTGGCGATTCTGGTATCTACCGGTCTTCTTAGAAATCGCATCAGAGTAAACATGCTTCGTTGTGGGTCCCCCTAACATAGTCATATAATAACGGTGAGTCCATGCTTTACCTATATTTGTACTTGATTTGTACACATAGTCCTCAGTTGACGACGCAGATGTTATTTCTGGTTTATTGAAGGCAGTATAGTTGACATCATTAGCAAACCATAATAGATCAGGAAGTGTTACTCCATAAACTTCAGCTGTATACGTAGCATCTCCTTTAAAATTGAAAGTTGAACCTTTTATTCCTTGAGTTGGAGTTACTGTAAGGCTCGCATCAGAAACTGTACTTTGGATAGTCACTTCCCCATCTGTATTCGAAACGAAACTTTGGATAGCTACACTATCATCTTCATTAGAAGCTAAACTTTGAACAGTTGTGCTTCCTTCCAGCTGATCATTTGTATTCTCCTCTGCACTTGCGATCGGCATAAAAGCTATGCCCACCAAAAAAATTGCCAAAAATATAGTTCCTATTCCAAATTTATTCTTCTTCATTTCATAATCACTCCTGTTCATTTCCCAGGAGGCAGAATCAGGCAAGCCTTAAATAACCGCAAAGCTAACACTAACACATGCCTCCGGGCACAATGGAGTTCAAATTTACTCTGGAGGGTTCGTTTGAACTCCATAAACTATTTACTAACCCCCCTATATAAATTGTAAAGTTTTTAGCCAGATCATCAAACAATGAATGCTTAAATTAAGATTCTATTTTCCAGAGGTAATACTTCATAAGATGTATTGTTTGATACTCGAAGAAGAGAGATTAGATTATGGCTGTGGCTAGCATTTTCAAACAAAGAAAAAATGAGTGAAAAAGATAAGCTATTCAGATAGTATCTTTTACACTTTCACAACTTAAAAGACTCAACCCATTCCGGCCTTTCAGGAGGGTTATCATTCAACATTTCCCTCCATTCCTCATCCGTTAACCTTTCTCCTGAAGGCTGCCAGAACTCATAGTAACTCATTACAGGACCTGCTCCGAGTACGATCCTGCCATCGGGCTGTTTATAAGCTACTACTATCAGGTCCAGTTTTCCTGTTCCTTCCTCCAAAACATTCCCTCCCGCACCTGTATAAACATCCGCAACCAGAGTAGACATCTGGGACTTTATATCTACATTCTCAAGCATTGGAGATATGTTCTGATCAAAAGTTCTGATGAACTCGTACTCTTCATATGTCAGCTCTTTGTTTTCAAGTTCTTTAATCGAAATTTCCAGCAGCTTTTCAAGAGTATTTTCAAGAGTAGTAAAATCTCTATCCGCTTGTTCATCGAGAACTTCCATTTCCGCCAGCCCGCTGTGTGCCATTTTTGTAAGGGCAAGCATCCTGGCATAGAATTCGGGCACCGGTTCCACATATCCCTCCACAGGTTTTTCTTCCGGATTATAGGAGCACCTGTAAAGTAAGCCTGCTTTGCATAGAGAATAGTATCATGTCTGAGTTCGGTCCAGAAAGCAAGGGCTGTATTAAGCTGTTTATCTTCCCAGGCTTCGGTCTGCATGAAGGTGGGGTAACCCTCTGGATAACTTACAAGGAGAGGCTTTAGAGAGTACAGTTGAGCCCAGTAAAGGTTTTTATTCCAGTCTTCTTCATCAAAAGCTCCAAATTCGTTTTCCAGAGATAGGCGGCGGTTTTCGTATTCTTCATTTTCAGAAATATTCAGGTTTTTCAGGTGCTCTCTGGCCCTTTCAGAGCCGAGAAGATCCATGATATTCAGGGCAGGAGGACTGAGCCTCTGGAGTATATAGGAATCCGGGGTATAGCGCTGACCCATGAATCTGAAACCTTTCATGGCCTCAAGAGTTTTATTTTCGGTTTCTGATCCTGCCTGAATTATTCCCCCTGACCCGCCGTAGATTTTCGGACTTTCGTATCTTTCCAGCTCGGTTATCAGTGCTGTAAGGCTTTCGTTATCGAAGCTTACTCCTTCTCTATCATTTCCAAAAACAGTGTCCAGAGCTTCTGCATATTCATAGGGGCCAAGGTCGTCGGAAAAACCGACATAGAAAGCCGTCACATCGTAAATTCTATCCCACCCGTCCCGGAGGTCTTTGTCCCGGTCAAAATGGTCAGAAATTAAAAGGGCCTGAATAATCTGAATTTTTACTTCCTTTTCCGAGTCTTCTGCGGTGACCACGTCCGACCGAAGGAGCATACTGATTCTACCGTGCCACATCATGGCCTTGAAGTAATTCTTCAATTTCTCAGAGGATGTATAGTGACCCCGTGGGGTGTATTGAGAGTAATCTTCCTTGTACTTGAAAATTGGAGATATTCCTCCTTCCTGGGCTTCTATTAAACGCAGTTCAGCCTCTACATCGGTTTTTACAAACGAGGGGACTTCGATACTGTATTGTTTTGCTTCCTGAGAATCGAAGAGTATAATTTCCCCCAAATCTTCCCTTGATTGCCCTATCTGATAAGATTCCGGTTCAAGAAGTCTCAAAGCCACTGCAAAGTATGCAACATTTCTTCTTGCGGCTTCCTTTTCTCGCCCTGATGCGCTGTCATAATCCTCTATGGAAGCTTCAAGGAGAGCTTTGTCAAGTTTCCAGAGCTCGTCATAGAATTCCTCCGATTCTGCCCTTTTTAGCGTCTCATCAAACTGGATATGGTAAAGGTGAAGAAGAGAATCCGACGTGATGAAAATAGGAACATCAGCCACTTTCAGGTCTCTGTAAGTATCATTTACCCGCGTCTTCCCTGCTCCAGGTAGGTTTTCGATAGCCGAATTTTCAATTACAACAAATCCATTTTTGTACAGCAAATCCCTGCTTTCGTTCGTCAGGGGAATTTTTTGGATGAAATCGTTATAATTCGCAATTTCGGAAGCCTTTAGAGGTAGAGAATAAGTGGGAACATCAGCCTCGAATTGAATGTTTTCTTTACTGTAATATCTGGAAAAAGAGCTTTCCTTTTCAAGTTTAAGAGAGTCTATATTGCCTGCATAATCTGTATTGCCTGTATAGTCTGTATCTGAAACATTTTTGTTTGGAGTTTCATTTGTCATGTTCCCAGAATTTTTTCCTTGAGTTAAATTATCTTGATTACCAGTACAACCAGAGATAAAAATCAACGATACTGCCAGCAAGCAGATAAAAATAGTTGTGGTTGCTTTTTTCAAAGTATACCCCTCATATTTATTTATGTTGAAATTATGCTGAAAAGTTGAGTTAGAAATCAAGAATAATGAAAACATTCAATAAATTTCTAACTACTTCTAAAAAATAAATGGTTTAGTGAATTGATTTGTCAACTCAAGTTCACGAGCCAAAAAATATATTCCCATAGTAGAATAAAAAGATATTTTTAAGTGTTTTTATTTTTAGTCCTTAACAATGATATGATATGCATGATTAATTGTGTCCCAGTTTTCCCAATATATGCCTCCCGGATAATCATCTCCAAAATTTGGGTTCCATGGATCATATATATACAAGTAATCGTAATCCACTCCCTCACAAAAGCCTGCACAAGCTCTTACATGACCATTAATCAAAGTTGCTAAAGGCCTATCATAAACGTAGATTTGGTTTCTAGCTTCAGCTCATGTTGGAGTGGAGTCATAGTATGAACCGCCTTTGTCTAACCCGGAACTAGATTTATAATAATAATTGACTTGATCATAAACGCTAGTTCCTACATCCTCTTCTACACGCATCTTATCAGCGATATAGCTCTGGGTCTGAATGACGTTATAGAATTTCGCAATCATCTTTCCTGTAGCTGGTGCGCAATAATAGTCGTTTTCTTGCACATAACGAGTGAAAGGAAGTGTTTTTTGGACTCCGGCAATCTTTATCTGGACTTTGTCTTCTTCAAAATTATTATCTGCAATTTCCTTTGAATGTTTATCATATTCACCCCAAGATATTAGTCGTTCTTCTATCTCTTCTTCAGGTATTTCCGAATATAACGACCATACATCAGTAACTTCAGAAGAATTAGTATCATTTATGCTGTTGCCAATAATTTCGGAACCAGAGAAATCAAACAATCTACTTTTTTCTTCTTTAGATTTGGACTCTTGTACGTCTGCCATTATTCCAATTTTAGGATAGCTATAACATACAACTTTTAAGGATGTAACATTTGCATTTTTATGATCTTCTGCGACCAGTTTTTTTGCATCCTCAACTTCTGTTTTCATATCCCAGTCTTCAGAATAGAATTCTATTGTTCGGATGGGATCTCCAAGCACTTTACTTGCCGCAACTTTTATTGCCCCTATATTTATCCCATTATTTTCAACCGTAAATTGGTAAAAAAGTTTATTCCCATTCATATCGTATATTATAAAGGGATCCGGATTTACTGTTGCATTTGTCCAATTCGTGGATTTGGAGCCTGGCGAACCAATCAATACGAAATCGTAGAGAGCTGTTTTGGCGTGTACTTCTGCCTCTTTTACTGGAACATAATTCTTTTCGATTGTTTTTTCATCAATAGATGCAGATGCAGGTAGAATACACATAACACTCAGCAGTAGCAATCCTGCAAGTAATACACCTACTCTAAATTCATACTTTATCATCATAGTTTCTCTCCTGTTCATTTCCCAGGAGGCAGAATCAGGCAAGCCTTAAATAACCGCAAAGCTAACACTAACACATGCCTCCGGGCACAATGGAGTTCAAATTTACTCTGGAGGGTTCGTTTGAACTCCAAAAATTATTTACTAATGCCCCCTATATAAATTGTAAAGTTTTTAGCCAGATCATCAAACAATGAATGCTTAATTTATGATTATATTTTCCAGAGATAACACTTCATAAGATGTATTGTTTAATACTTTGGACAGAAAGAACAGTGTATCAAAAGCTGCTACCATTAAAATTCAAAAAAATTAAGGTTTCCCGAGAGGCATGACCATGCAAGCCTTAAGAACCCTCAAAACCTGCATAATCATACCCCTGGAACGTGGAGTTCAGGTGAGCATGGAAAGTAGATTAGAACTCTATAATTGACTTTCAACAGACGCCATATAAATTTTCTATCCAGATCATCAAACTGACATTTTTTCAGAGTCATATGAAGGAAACAATTATTCTCTTACCCCTGATTGTTTGATACTATGGACAGAGAACTTATAAGGAAACAGTTACTGCACGTGTTTTACACAAATAAAAAAGACACTTATTTTATCCAGGCTTATGACCTTTCTGCTACTTTGAAAGTAATTCTAAACTCCGTTCCATACGTTCTATTAAGCTCGATTTTTCCCTCAAGCTGGTCAACAAGGATATTTACTAACTGCAGCCCCAGAGATTCAAGACTTTCAAACTTTATGCTTTCAGGAATTCCTTTTCCGTTATCTGAAATTATCAGGCTGAAAAGGGATTTACGCATTTCATTTCCCTTTTCTTCCCTGCAAAGCTTGATCCTTATTTCCCCTTCATTTTTCTCATTAAATGCATGCTTTAGAGAGTTGGATACAAGTTCGTTGACAATAATTCCTAACGGGACCGCAACATCCATATCAAAGAATGTATTTTTTTCGAGATCCATGAAGAGACGAACTTTTTTACTCTTAAGATTATATGTCTGGAAAAAATTTTCAGCTAGTTTTTGAAGATATGCCGAAAAATTCAGTGTGTCGTTTCCTTCCCCTTTATAGAGTTCTTCATGGATAAGAGATATTGAGGTTACACGATTCTGACTTTCCCTGATGGATTCCAGAACTTCAGAATACTTAATATCCTGTCTGTTATTGAACTTTTCAGCCTGGAGATCCAGCAGGGAAGAGATTACCTGCAAATTATTCTTAATTCTGTGATGAATTTCTTTTATCCGAATTTTATCTATTTTTTCCAGTTTTTCTTTTGCTTTCTTCCTCTCCGTGATATCATGGGCGTAAAGATTAACGTAGCCAGCGCCCGGGAATGGAGCGATATCTATCATATATGTGCGATTGGCATAGGTGCACTCAAGTTTACGCCGGATACCGTCCTCGAGGGCGGCAACGGAGAGCTCCGTGATTTCTCCGGGAGCTTCCTTACTGATAACACTACCCCAATCTGCCAGCAACACCCGGGCAGAGGGATTGGCATAATTGATGGTCCGCCCCTGATCCAGGCGCATCACAGGATCGGGATTTTCCTGAGATAGGCGCGCTACTGACTCCAGTTCAGCCTCAATCCTCTTATTCTCAGTAATATCCTGAACTATTCCCTTCACTCGAACAGGGTTTTTCTGCTCGTCAAAGATAACTTCAGCCTTGGAATAGACTGTACGTTCTTCCCCATTAGCCAAGACAATACGATAGTTAATGCCTCCTTTTGGTTCTTCTTTTAGCCCATTCTGGATGCTTTTATCTACATAGTCTCTATCGTCGGGGTGTATATAACTTAAAAGTTCATTATAAGAGGGGGCTGATTCCTGAGGACTGCGTCCAAAAATGTTGTACAGCTCATCTGACCAGTATCCTTCACCGGTTACAAGATTCCAGTCCCAGTTTCCAATATGAGCCATTCTTTGAGCTTCAGCAAGTCCTTCTTTGCTTTCTTTCAACGAATTGTAAGCCTTCTCAAGCTCTGCTGTACGCTCCTCAACTGTTTTTTCTAAATTGTCATATGCTTCTTTTAGAGCCTCTTCTGCTTTTTTGCGCGTGGTGATGTCAATGCAGATACCTGACATATGCTGCGGCTTCCCGCCACTGTCGCAGGTCGTATTACCTAGGGCATTGATCCATCGCACTTCACCCGATGGAAGCATGATCCGGTATTCAGTCGAGAAAGAAGTGCAGTTATTGACCGCGCTCTTGATCTTTTTTTCCACAATCATCCTATCGTCGGGATGGAGCACGTTTTTCAAGGAGTCAAGGCTGGCATCAGTTTTTCCGGGATCTAACCCAAAGAGCTGGAACAGTTCTTCAGACCACTCGATCCTGTTGGTAGATATATCCCAGTCCCACATACCTGCACCTGCAGAAACCTGAGCAAGCTTCAAACGCGATTCGCTTTCCAGTAGCGCCTCCTCTGCCCGCTTGCGCCCGGTAATGTCCGTGATCATGGCCAGTGCCCCTGCATATTTTCCCTGATCATCAAAAAGTGGACTGGAGGAAACAATGCACCAGAGTTCCGAGCCGTCCTTCCGGATGAAACTGTAATCGACCACCTGGTTGCTTCCCTCCATATGCTCATGCAGCCTATCATCAGCCTTTGCGAAAAACTCCGGAGACATGAACTTTCTCGGGGACTGCCCCAGTATTTCATCGATACTATAGCCCAGCATTTCAGCCATTTTCCGGTTGACGAAGACAGTTTGTTCATCACTGTCAATTAACCAGATACCCTCACTGGCGGTCTCCACTATCTTCCGGAACTTCTCTTCGCTAGCCCGCAAAGCCTCCTCAGTCTGCTTGCGTTTTGAGATATCTCTAATGATCTGGCTTGTGTTTAGATTGCCATCGGCGCCCACAAAGAGTTTAGAGGTTGTATCGCAGACGAGAGTTGACCCATCTTTTCGTTTGTATGTCAGTTCAGCCCTCGCCCGGCCGGTCAGCCTTCGTTCCTCAAGTGCAGCAGCAAGATTTTCATCGTTGACTACCAGATCATCTCTCCCAGCCCGCATAAGTTCATCTTCAGTCATGCCAAACATTTGACAAGCTTGAGGGTTTGCACAGAGAATAGTGCCATCGGGCTTTGTCAGCAAAATTCCGTCGAGACTGTTTTCATATAGAGATCGGTAGCGCGCTTCACTTACCTGCAACGCCTCCTCTACCTGCTTCCGCTTCTGTTCTGCCTTTTTCCTCTGCAGAGACTGAACCACCGCCGGCGCGATAGCTTCAAGGTCCTCCTGCTGCTCGCAGCTATAGCCTCCCTCACGGTTTGCGACCGCGATCAAACCAATCGTTTTTCCATCCTGGACAAGGGGCACGCCGAGAAAAGATGTGATAGGTGGATGACCTTCTGGAATTCCGATACTGTCGGGATGTGATGGAGGATCGTTGGTAAAGAAGCCTTTCTCGTTGTTAATCACACTACCGTACAGGCCGTGGACAGAAAAAACGCCAGGAGGACGGCGATGTCCTGTCTTGTCGTACATAAAACACCGTTCCCATCCCAGCTCGCTTTTTGCGACATCATGAAGCAGGCCGTCTTCACCCATTTCATTAATGAATCCAAACTCACTGCCGGTAATTTTCAGGGCTACAGATAAACATGCTTCCCCCACTTCTTCTTCTGTTTTTGCCTGCACTACGTTACTGAAGATCCGGTTGATCCCCTCAAGAATACGGTTGTATCTGCGTATTCTGTGATCTTCCTGTTTGCGTTCGTTGATATCATGGGCGACATAAACACAGCCGATGAGTTTTCCGTCCGAATCATATAGTGGGGAGTTGCTTACTGTGAAATAACCGCCAAGGCAATCCTCACAAACATTTTCTGTGTGCTCAACCCCGTCCTTAAGCAGCTGCTGTTGAGGGCAAAAAGAGGGGGGATTTTCAGTCCCATGAATGACACGATAGCATGTTAGCCCTGCGCACTCTTCGGGAGTTAAACCCAATCTTGCAGCCATGGCTGTGTTTGCACGGACAAATCTATACTTATCATCTATTATGGCTATAAGGTCCGGAACAGCATCAAATGTAGATTTCCAGTTTTTTGCAGCCTGAATAGCTTCTTTTTCCGCTCTCTTCCTCCCGGAATTTTCTATCCTCTCCCATTTACCTTCATTTTTGATCAAAGCAAATTGATGATTGGAGACTACATCAATAATCCCGGCTGTGCTGCACATATCGAGATAATACGGACACAAAGCTATTACGTGGTGTTTGTCGATAACCGCGTCCACTTTATTCTCGTAATCAACAAAATCATCCCAGCCTTCTTTTTCCAGCCAACGATTGTCTCCTGCCGCCCTGAGTCCGTCATAGCCCCTTGCCAGAACCTGATTGATTTTTTCAACCCAGCCATTTACGACCCCCTCCGGATCAAAAATGCCTTCTTTCAGATACCCATAAGTGTAAGGAATAATTTCGATTTGCCCTTCCTTCAGATAAACATCAATATCAGGAATCGTCTTTCTAAGAGCTTCTTTTGCATCTTCAACTTCCAGGGGTTGTGATGTGATCCACACGCAAAGCTCGTTATTTTCCAGCCCCGCTTTGAAGTAAGGGACAAGTATATCAATCAAATCATCTCTGGTCTGATAAAACTGACAGAAGTGCGTTCCCCATGGCACTTCTCCAATAACATCAATGCCAGATTTTCTCAGGCTTTCTCTCATTCCAGAATATTCTCCTGATTGACAATATATAAAGCGAAAATTCCGCTGCCTCTGGCACGTATGGTCTTTCCTTCCCGTATTCAATGATTAGACTTACACTTAAAAATCCTGTGCAGACCGATATAGAAGAATAAAAAACTTATCTGGCGGAAAGGTGGCAGCTCACAATACTATATGACATAATTAATATTAATTCTCTTCCAGTTATTTTATCATTTATATATGTTTTATCGATCCTGCAATGGTTATCAGATTTGTGTATATCAATTGTACCGCATATCTTTATTCAAGCAACGTCCTGGAATTGATAAAGCCGCTCCTGAGCATATGGTCTGCAAGTACAAGGGCAACCATGGCTTCGGCAACAGGCACCATACGCGGAGGTATAGTGGGATCATGCCTTCCTTTGATTGCGATATCGGCATTTTTGTGGGTTATGAGGTCAACGGTTTGCTGAATTTTACTTATGGAAGGCGTTGGTTTTACTGCTGCCCTGCAAACAATATCCAGACCTGTTGAAATTCCACCGAGGATCCCGCCTGCATTATTTTTTGAACAGGTTATTTCTTCTCCTTCCATGCGGAAAGGATCGTTCATTTCACTTCCACGCATGCGGGCAGCTTCAAACCCTGCTCCGATTTCAAAGCCTTTGACTGCGGGGATGCTCATAAGGGCTTTTGCAAGGTCCGCATCAAGCCTGTCAAATACGGGTTCTCCGAGACCTGCAGGCACTCCTTTTACAATGATCTCGACAATCCCGCCGACGCTGTCCCCTTCCTGCCGCAGGGCTGCAACCTTTTCAAGCATTTTCTTTGCAGCTTCGGGGTCCGCGCAGCGAACAGGTGTTTTTTCAACGTTCTCAAGGATTTCTTCAAAAGAGAGATTTTTTGCCCGAATACCGCCGAGTTCGATCACATGTCCGGCAATTTGAATTCCGAAGCGTAAGAGCAGAAGCTTTGCCAGGGCACCGCCTGCAACCCTGCCTATTGTCTCGCGGGCTGAAGACCTGCCCCCTCCGCGGTGGTCCCTTATTCCATAGCGGGCCATATAAGTAAAATCGGCATGTCCCGGACGGGGAGTATTTTTAATAGCATCATAAGAAGAAGACCGAGCATCCGAGTTCCAGACCAGCATGGAGATGGGAGTGCCTGTACTCATGCCTTCGAAAATTCCTGAAAGTATCTCCACTCTGTCAGCTTCACTCCTCGGTGTGGAGACTTCACTCTGTCCCGGGCGCCGCCTGTCCAGTTCTTTCTGGATGTCAGCTTCGGAAAAAGGAAGCCCTGCAGGCAGCCCGTCAACCACGACGCCTACAGCCCTGCCGTGGGACTCTCCCCAGGTAGTGATTCGAAACATCTGCCCGAAAACGTTTCCAGCCATGAATCTTAACTGGTTTTTTTGCTATTTGATTCTTGGGGTGAGGCAGGTTCAAGGTGCACAACCACATCAGTAACATCCCTGTATTCGGCTTTCAGCATTTTACTTACCCTGTGAGAAATAATATGTGCTTCCTCAAGAGACATATCAGACCTCACAAGAATATGCATATCTATCCAGACACCGCCCATTCCTCCGCGTGTCCGGATCTTATGGCAGCCCATTACCCCTTCAACTCCCAGAACAAGGTTGCAGATATCTTCTTCCTCAAACCTGGACATATCAAGAAGGACTTTTGAACTTTCCTTCATGATCCTGAATCCTGCCCTGAAGATAAGAAAAGATATGAGAAGAGCGATTACAGGATCAAGAAGAGGAAATCCTAGCTTTATAGCGACCAGACTTGCTATAACCGAGAGAGAAACATAGATGTCACTTTTAGTATGCAGGGAGTCTGCAATAAGGACCTGGCTTCTCAGGGCTACGCCCTTCCCATGTTCGTAGCGCGTGACAAGATAGTTAATGCACATCGTGCCCAGTATTACAAGAAAACTGACAGCTGTTACCTCAGGGACGCTCCGGATAAGGAAACGGTCAAGTGAGTTCCGGAAAATCTCAACACCCACATAAATAAGTAGCAGGGCAATAAAAATAGAGGCTAATGTTTCATATTTCTGATGTCCGTAGGGGTGCTCTTTGTCAGGGGGGCGAGCTGCAATAAAACTTCCCACGAGCCCCACAATATTTGAGACCCCGTCGAAAAGAGAATGGTAACCGTCGGCGGTCATACTGAGAGCACCGCTAAGGGTCCCGTAAATGATTTTAGCAAAAGCTACAAGAAGGTTCAGGAAAAGAACAAGCACAAGAACTTGCTGAACTTTTTTAAGCCTGTGTATCACCGGACAGTCCACCCTTAATTCAAACCTTAAAATATCAGGACAGGAGATGAAAAATCAAAGATTGTGTAAGTTAGAATTTGTATGAGTCGGAATAATACTGTTTATTCTATAATACTTGCGTTGTTTGATATTATAATATTCTGCTGTCATTAAAGTGCAGATTATCCACTGCAAGGAAAGAGAAAAAGAAAATTTAGATTGGATTGAGAGCTAAAAAAGAAGGGAAAAAAGAAAAATAAGAGGGGTATTTCAGCACTCTGAACCTGTCCACAGTGTGTAAGCTTCAACTATTTCCTTCCCTTCAAGGAAGATAAGCCCGTGTTCTTTGCCATAGTCTTTAGACTTTTCTTTTGAGAGAGCTTCCCCACTATCATCGTCAAGCATTTCACAGACAACCATAGCAGGGGTGATTCCTGCCATGCGCGCAAGAGCAACTGAAAGTTCTGTCTGGCCCATACGCTCATCAAGAAGCCCTTCGGCAGCCCTGAGGAGAGCTACATGCCCTGGAGTCCTGAACTCGTTTCCAAAACGGACTCCGTTTCCAGAGAGAGATTTTTCCGTGATCTCACCTATTTTCCTGATTGTAAGGGCTCTTTCAATATCAGGGATTCCTGTCCTTGTGTCCCTGTGGTTGACCCAGATGGAAAAAGAGGAATGTGCATCGTATTTGAGGTCCCCGTCTTTTTCAACAACTTCTCCGAGGGAGGCACTGGTCTTGCTGGCTTCCCTGACAAGGTCTGCCATGAAGGGCAGTTTAAGCTGCTTTGATGCAACGGGATCCACTGCCACACAGATAAGCCCTCCTGCATCTTTCCGCATCCACTTTACATCCCTGTAAGTGACAGCTTTTGCAGGGATCACAAGATCTGTTTCTCCTTCACGGGAGTCCGAGTCATAGATCTGGATCATTTTTCCGGCACGCAGGGCTTCCAGTGCCCTGTTGATGTTTTCATTACTATATTTCAGGCATTCGTATACTGTGTTCTCACTCATTCCTGTCCCTCCGTACCCTGCCTTTTTAGCCGTGTCACAACTCTGTCTCCATCTTTCAATTTCAGGGCATCCCTGAGTTTTACCGGTGCAATAATCTCAATTAAATCCAGGGGATAATGTGTCCTGTCAGGGACGACAACAGCAGCATCTATACCCTCTACTCTAACAGGATAACAATTTCCACCCCCGAAAGTGCGTTCACCGTCATTAAAACCGTCTATCCGGACTGCAGGCATTTCTCGCAGCCTTTTTCGAAGAGCTGAACTTCTTTCCGAAAGCTGCACGTTAAGTGTACCCGGGAAGGGTACGAAGTGCAGTTTTTCTTCAAACTGCGTCCTGTAACCGGGGATATTTATATAGTACTGGCCTTCGCCAAGGCCTTTAAGCACGTTTCCTTCGAGTTCCAGAATATCGGGCTCTGAAGAAAAGATCCTGCTGTATTCGACGTATTCATTTTTTAGGATTTCAATCCCTTTTTCTGTCATTTTTATCAACTGGCCACCGGGGACCAGTTCTCTTTCGATTAACCGCTCTTCCTCAAGCTGCTTCAGCTTTCTTGCTGCGGTTTTGGAACTGTCCCCCGTATGCTTGTGAAACTCACTCGAAGAGACTTTAACAGATTTATTTACCGCCCCTATGAGGGCAAGTTTCTTCAGGTATTCAATGTCCGGCACTGTCGGCACCTGTGTTGCCTTAATTTTGAGATGCGTCTCAAATATGAGAAAGAAGACTATGCATTTCAATATAATAAAACTTTTGATATCTAAGGGGAAAATAGGAAAAGAAAGCACTAAGGAGGAGCTTGATACAATCCTGGAAGAGCACCTGAACAAAATTACTTTCGGAAAGAAAATCTCGATTTTTACAAAATCTCGATTTTGCTCATATCTTTACCTTTCACAATTTTTGTTTTCCAGGCTATTCCTGCAGAACACATTCTTGAAAAGATTACCGGAGAAGTTAAGTATTTAGTATTTTGAATCCATCTATTGATTTGACTATGATGAAAGAAATTGAAGTTGAATGCCCCTCATGTTCTCCGAAAGAAGAAATAGGGCATGAAGTTCTTAAAGAAGGGCAGAGCCCTCTTGTCCGCTGCCTGGAATGCGGGCAGATACACGCAGCAAAGATAAAAACTCCGAAATCAGTCAGTTTAAAGGTTATAGTTAGCAAGAAGGATATATCAAACACCTACAAAACCGAACTGGATTCCGAAACTATCCTTCAGGTGGATGACGAACTGGTTGTGGATGACGAAGAAACAGGTGTAGTTTGTCCTATCCTGATTACAGCCCTTGATGCAGGAGGAAAAAGGGTCAAAGTAGCTAAAGCAGAAAATACCGAGACAATTTGGGGAAGAGCCATTGATGAGGTGACCGTGAAGTTTTCTGCACAGGAAGGAACTGAAAAAACAGAGGTAATTGAAAAACGTGTTCCCGGAGATTATGAATTTGTTGTGGGAGCGGAAGAAAAAATAGGAAATACACGCCTTTTCATTACCAAGATAAAGATAAGAGATGGAAATTTCAGATCCAGAAAAGGCGACGTTGTACTTGCGAAATATGTGAAAAGGATTTTTGCCAGAAAGAAGGGGGATGGGTCTGGTCAACGCAGTTTCCGAAAAGGACCGTGGTGAGGATAGAAAAAAAAGAGAAAAAGAAGAAGAGTTTGAAAAGCTCCGCAAGCTCCTTGTAGAAGGGCTTGAAGATTTCGTACCGGACGAGAAGGTGCTCAGGGCTATGCTCCGTGTTCCCAGGCACAGGTTTGTTCCGGAATATGAGCAGAGGGCAGCTTATATGGACAGACCGCTGGAAATAGGTCACGGACAAACAATATCTGCCCCTCATATGGTTGCTATCATGTGTGAAATCCTGGAGCTGGCTGAAGGGCATAAAGTTCTGGAAATAGGGGCAGGTTCAGGATATAATGCTGCAGTGATGGCAGAACTGGTAGGGAAAAGTGGGCATATCTACACTGTGGAACGAATAGAACCTCTTGTAAATTTTGCAAAGAAAAACCTGAAGGAAACGGGGTATGATAATGTTACTGTCTTACTTGAGAATGGGTCACTGGGTTATCCCGAGTATGCACCTTATGACAGGATAGCCGTAACATGCGCAGCTCCCGATATTCCTGAGACTCTGCTGGAACAGTTAAAGCCCGGAGGCATAATGGTAATTCCTGTAGGAAGCTATTCTCAGGAGCTTATCAGAGTTAAAAAAGACAGTAATGGTAAAATAAACAGGAAGAAAAAAGGTGATGTTATCTTTGTGCCCATGATTGGTAAACATGGCTTCCGAATAATTTGAAAAGCTAAAATTCGGACTAAAACCGGATAAGGCAGCAAAAGTGGTTTTAATAAACTGAAAAGAATTAATAAAGTATTAATAAGTGTGAAATTAACTACTGGATATGGACATCGACAGATACGAGGATTTTGAAGAAATTCATGTCAAAGATGTCTATATCGTCGACGTCTTCAGTGACCCCACTCCCGTTGTACTTCTTGAAAATCTAAAAGGGGAGATGCTTCCTATATATATAGGACATCTGGAAGCTCTTTCAATAGGAAATGTGCTTAAAAACATATCTCCTCCCCGCCCGATGGCACACGATCTGATGATCAATATTTTCGACCGCATGGGTATAAAAATTGAGGGTGTAATGATAGATGACAAGGTTGAAAGAGTTTATTATGCCCGTCTTCTGATAAGGAAAGATAATAACATAATGCAGTTCGATGCAAGACCAAGCGACTGCATTGCCCTCGCCCTCAGGGTGGGAGCTCCTATAAGAATTAGAAAGAAAGTGCTGGAATGTTCCGAAATAGAAATGTCCAGGCTTGAAGGCGCACGTGTGATGAATATCTTTGGCTAACCCGAGTTCCACCTCGGGGGGGCGGTGTCCTTTCCGAGTTTCGCGTCGGAAGCACGAGGTCCTTTTCGGTCGCTTTGCTCCCTCCAGAGGACTAATTTTTGGTTTAGAATACTCGCTTCGCTCGCTCAAGAGGACTACTTGATGGTTTTTAGAATTTCAAATCTGTTTTTTCTGCTTTTTTCATGACCTCCAGATCGGCTGGCTGGAGCGATTATATTCCATATGACTTTAAGAACATCTTCTGGAAGAAGGAAAGTATTTTCTTGATCTTGGGATATTTCCTTCAATATCTATATTTCTTAATTGCGGCTCAGGGAGATAAAAATGAAAGATCCCTTCACATGACCCGGGTAGTCAACCAGTTAATAACTGCCCACATGGTTATTTTGTCTCTGCTTATTCCGGCAGCCTGATACCCTCAGGACTTCTCCCGGCATATTTTCGATAAGCTTTTAATAGCAGGTAAATTTATTATCCCTTAGATGCTCACCAAAAGAATCATACCATGCCTTGATGTAACCCTT
>Ga0208825_1000596_pt1 | contig 33260 bp, 26 predicted proteins | sample AD_UKC113_MetaG_FD_184450 | JGI IMG/M metagenome (GOLD analysis project Ga0208825, IMG submission 184450) | Active sludge microbial communities of municipal wastewater-treating anaerobic digesters from Hong Kong - AD_UKC113_MetaG (SPAdes)... | ecosystem: Engineered > Bioreactor > Anaerobic >...
AGCCGGAGCAAAAGTCAAGGCAATTATTGAAGCAATGCCTGTTGAAGGAGGTTTCCCTGTTCAGGCAAACAGAGTAAGGAGACTCGGTATTCCTATTCTTACCTCACACGTACTGCTCGAAGCTATTCCAAACTCCGACAACACCGGCATCACAGGAGCCATAATTGCCAAATGTGAAAATTTCAAACCAATTCCCGGAACAGAGTTGCTCATTGAAGATATCGACTGCATAAATATTTGTACCGGTCTTATTCCTGACAACCAATTATTCAGAAAAGGAACAGAAGTATTCGGAAGAGGCTGCCACGGCGTTGGAGATTCTGTCAGAATAGGAGAAGGGACATCAGCCGTTCTAAGGGGTCGTCAATGTGCATTTGAAATCATGCAGGACCTTGGGATAAAATATAATTACGATAACTATCTCGCTGTCTCCAAAGAATATATCGATTCACAGCAACATCCAGTACAAATTCTTGAAGAACCTTTCCAACCATCCAAAGAGAGGATGAGTACAAAAGGCTTTGTACAGATAGACTGTCTCTATGGATTTGCATGCAACCCTTGCTCTTTCGCCTGTAAATATGGAGCAATTACCAAATCCTCCACCTCTACTGTTCCAAAAATAGATTATGACAAGTGTACCGGCTGTATGCAGTGTGTTCACCTGTGCCCTGGTCTTGCAATTTTTGGATATCAATTAAACAAAAATCAGATATTCCTTCCTATAGAATACAAAGCTGATGAAGGAGCTGAAGTATTTCTCGTAAACAACCATGGAGAAAAAGTCGGAGAGGGGAAAATTGAAAAAATCCTTAAGAATGAAAACAAGACAAATGTTGCGAGAGTCAAGGCAACAACACTAGAAGGAGAAGAATTACTGAAAGTCAGAGGCTTCATCATTAAGGAAAATTATCCTGAACCGCTCAGGCTTTCAAAACTCGACAAACCCCATGATGCAAAATCATATATATGTCACTGCGAAGATGTCACAGTTGACAAACTACTCGAAGTCATAGGAAACCGTAAAGTTATCTCATCGGACGAACTTAAGCATATCTCTAGAATTGGTATGGGAGCCTGCCGAGGCAACAGATGTGTTCCAAGAGCCAAAACTCTTCTCAGAACATATGGCATCGAAGTGCTTGGCGAACCGACACCAAGAGGCCCAATGTCCAATCTGGTCAATCTTGGAGAGATAGTAAACAGGGAGAAAAAAGAAACGGTTATCCTTCCTGAACAAACGTCAGGTAAGGAAAAAGGGGAAGTTAAGAAAGTTCCCGTCCTTATTGCCGGAGGAGGCATAGCCGGTTCATCACTTTTCAGATATTTTTCTGAAGCTGGCTATAAACCTTACCTTGTCAATGACGGACTTGGAAGCTCCTGGAGAAACATAGCCGGAGGACGTCCGGCATTCTCACTCCCTGCTCTCGCAGATATAGCCAAACACAATTTAGAGATATTCAAAGCATTAAACGATAAAGTCAAAATTGACTTCAAACTCACCAAATATGTTAACCTTGCTCATGACGAAGAGACATACAAGTCGCTCGAAATGTCAAGAGCATGGTCAGACGCTTATATGGTTGAACGCAAAGATTTCAAAAAGGAAGTCTCTCCATACTTCAACGAAAACCTCAACACCTATAGTCATGCACTTATAACCAACGATTGCTGGCAGGCCACTCCCGGACTTACTATAAATGCAATCAGAAGCCTGGGGCAAGCACATGGAGGTACAATCCTTGAGAACACCAAACTGATAGATGTGCAGAAAGTTGGCAAAGAGTACCATGTTACACTTCAAACTTATGACAGGAATTATCTTGAATTCAGAACAGAACTTTTCATAAATGCCCTCGGAGGCGATGCCGACAAGTTTGCAAAAAAACTCGGTATAGAGACCGGACTCTACCCCGTAAAACACCAGGCCTTTATAACCAAAAGACTGCCAATGCTGGGAAAAAACGGAGCAAACCTCGATATGATCATAGATAGAAGAAAATATAAGGGTTTCTCAGCTGTATATGGACAACAACTTGCCGAAACAGGCCAGATTATTGGCTGCGCCTCCCCTGCAACTGATGCCAGGGAAACCGCAAAAAACCTCAAAATCAACACACAGGATTTTCTTGAAATAGTAACGGAAGTTTTCACAGACTGGATTCCCAGACTTTCAGGAGTCGGCTTCCAGGCAGTCTGGGCAGGATATTACACAGAACCGCGCTATATCATAGACCCAGAAGTCGGATTGTTCATTGGAATGAGAGGACATGGTTTCATGCTTTCGCAATATCTTGCAAAATTATATGTTGACACACTGCTTGGACGTCCTGTTCCTGAGTACTTCCATGAACTCAGCTTAAGAGGGAAAGGTTTAAGTGAAGACTCTTTCAAATAAAAAAACCACTATAAAATTTCATGGGGCATTGTTCCTGTTGGAACAACGCCCCATTACTTAACCTAAACTTAAACTATGAAAAACTTCATCTAAATATTATACAAACTCTGTGCCAGATTATAAATTAAAAGTAAAATAATAAAGATTTACTCTACTACACGGAGTTTGGCAAATTTAAGAAGAAGAGTCTTGCGTCCGCCCTGTTCAAAATCAACAATCGCCTTAGCATTCGGCTGGTCACCTTCCAACTCCAGTAAAATACCATAACCAAACCTATCATGTTCAACCTTTTGACCTACTCTCAACTTTGATGGAGAATCTGCCTTAAAATCAGGGTCAACAGGTTTATGGTATAACTGTCTGTTATGCATATTGCGCATCTCTTCCAAAGGATTAATCGTCTGTATTGGATTTTCCGGCCAATCTAAAAATTCCAAATCAATTTCCCTCAAAAATCTGCTTACAGGATAATTAACATGAGAACCCCACCTGAAACGCGACTGGGCATAAGAAAGTGTCACTGAATATTTGGCCCTGGTAATTGCAACATAAAACAACCTTCTCTCCTCCTCCATATCGTTGAAATTAATTCCCGACATGCTACCCGAAGGAAACAGATTTTCCTCCATGCCTATTACATATACATAAGGAAATTCAAGTCCCTTTGCCGAATGAACTGTCATCAGGCTTATTTTATTTGAGTCTTGTTGACCATTATTCTCGTCAACAGAACTCAAAAGAGATATGTTTTCGACATAATTGGTCAAAGAGACCGCAGGAGCAATCTTTCCCTCTTCTACATCTACATCACCGTCCGTAGATGCCTCCTCGAACTCTTCAACAAAAGCCTTAATACTATTCATCAACTCTTCCACATTGTCAAGACGAGCCTGTCCCTCCACGGAAATGTCACTTTTAAGATAATCCAGATATCCCGACTTGACAAGCACTTCCATAGCAACATCGTAAGCATTGTAACAGTAAATATGCTCACTAATCTCCGAAATCATACTTGCAAAAAGCAAAAGCTTGTTGACAGCAGCAGGTTTGATACCCATAACACTCATCTGGCCACTCGTCATGGCATCCCACAATGAAATACCCTCAGCATTTGCAGCCGCAGTAAGACAGGCAAGAGTCGTATCGCCAATGCCTCTCGGAGGCACATTCACGATTCTTCTGAAAGCCTCATCATCCTTCTTGTTAAGAAGAAGCCTGAGAAAGGAAATCATATCCTTAACCTCTGCTCTCTCATAAAAAGAATGCCCTCCATAGATTTTATATGGAAGAGAACGTTTTCTCAAAGCCTCCTCTACAGCCCTCGACTGAGCATTTGTCCTGTATAGAACTGCAAAGTCACCATAAGAAGCCTTTTCCTGATAAATACGTGATAAAATAGAAGATGCAACCATAAATGCCTCTTCCTGATCGGTAAACGCACTTACAACCTTTATCTTTTCTCCCTCAGCCAAAGAGGAAAAACACCTCTTTTCAAGCTGGTTTGAATTCTTGGCAATAAGACTGTTGGCTGCCTTAACAATAGTTCTTGTAGAACGGTAATTTTGTTCGAGGCGAAATTCTCTGGCATCAGGATAATCTTTTTTAAAATTAAGGATGTTCTCAATCCTTGCACCCCTGAAAGAATAAATACTCTGTGCATCATCTCCAACCACACATATATTATGGTGATCTGCTGCCAACTTTTTAATTATAAGATATTGAGCATAATTTGTGTCCTGATACTCATCCACAAGTATAAACGAAAATCTGGAACGAAGCCTCTCGAGCTCTTCAGGAAAATCCCTGAAAAGCAAATTGGTATACAGCAAAATATCATCAAAATCCATTGCCCCCGCCTGTTTGCACTTCTTATGATACAAAGAATAAACTTCACCAAGTTTTGGTCTTCTCGAAGCCACGTCATTCTGTATCAAAGTAGCATTGGCCATATAAGCAGCAGGAGTTATCAAATTGTTTTTGGCAACAGAAATCCTCGAAAGCACCTCGTTGGGTTTATAAACTTTCTCATCGAGAGAAAGCTCTTTAATACAACCCCTCAAAGCACTTCTTGAATCTGCCGTATCATAAATCGTAAAATTTTTAGGAAACCCCAGTAAATCAGCACTTTCCCTCAAAAACTTCACAAAAATCGAGTGAAAAGTACCCATCCAAAGATATCGCGCCACATCATAACCCACTATACCTGCAATCCTCTCCTTCATTTCCCTGGAAGCCTTATTAGTAAAAGTCAAAGCAAGCACACTTCCAGCTCTGTGTCCATGAGCAAGAATATTAGCTATTCGGCAAGTAAGTACCCTTGTTTTACCGGAACCTGCACCGGCAATTATCAAAGAAGGACCCTCGAAACGCTCAACTGCCTCTCTTTGAGCACTATTCAACCCCTCGAATATTGTTTTAAATTCCTCTTTCATTTGAGCAAAATTATAAATATTGTGTATCTTTGCCGCAAAATTTTTCACAATAATGTCTAACCATATTCGATTACGCAAAGGTTTGAACATTCCGTTAAAAGGAAAAGCTTCAAACCAAATAACAAAAAATATCTCTTCGAATATAGTAGCGGTGAAACCCTCCGACTTTAGAAATTTCAGTCCCAAGCTCCTTGTTAAGGAAGGTGATGCAGTTTTGGCAGGTTCACCAGTTCTGGCAGACAAAAAGAATCTCTCTATACGACTGTGTTCGCCTGTCAGCGGGACAGTCAAGGAGATAGTTAGAGGAGAAAAGCGTAAACTGCTTGCGGTTCTCATTGAAAACGATCACAAAAATGAACATCTGCAATTTACGACTCTAAGCAAAAATGCCAAAAAAGAAGAGATTATCGAAAGGTTGCTTGAAGGCGGACTTTGGCCTACTATCAAACAACGTCCCTACGGTATTATCCCAAATCCGGGTGTTGAGCCTAAGTCTATCTTTATCTCCGGATTTGATTCTTCACCACTTGCACCTGACCTCGATTTCACCCTTAAGAGAGAAACAGAAGCAATCCAGGCAGGTATTGATGTTTTGAATCTTCTCACAAAAGGAGGAATACATTTCAGCCTCAATATTGACAATTTTGCAGGAAGTCCGTTTCACAGAATTGAACGAGTAATTTTCCACACATTTGAAGGACCTCATCCTGCAGGAAACGTCGGAATACAGATAAATCACGTTGACCCGATAAATAAAGGTGACATTGTCTGGACAACAGACCTCTATTCATTGGCTGCCATAGGAAAACTATTCACCCGTGGAATATACGACGTCAAAAGAATCATTGCAATTACCGGTCCAAGATGTATCAACCCGAGTTATGTAGAATGTCTTCCCGGTATGTGCATGAGCGATATAAAGGAATACTCCGATGAAAACAGTGAAGTAAAAAACAATAATTTACCTGTAAGATGGATTAGCGGAAATGTCCTTACAGGAGTCAACGTAGGAGCCAATGGTTACACAGGATTCTTCCACAACCAGGTCACTCTTATTTCAGAAGGCAATTATTACGAGATGCTTGGGTGGATAAAACCATTTCGATCCAAAAAGTTCAGCATATCACGCACTTACTTTTCATGGCTTAACTGCAAAAAACAATATGAACTCGACACCAACACCAATGGCGATGAGAGAGCATTTGTCATGACGGGAGTCTACGAAAAAGTTCTACCGATGGACATTTATCCCACCTATCTTCTCAAGGCGATTCTTGCCGAAGATATTGACAACATGGAGGCATTGGGCATATATGAAGTAATCGAAGAGGATTTTGCCCTTTGCGAATTTGTCTGCCCATCCAAAATTAAGATACAGGAGATTATTTCTAAAGGTATTGACTTAATGTTAAAAGAAATGGCCTAACAGCAAAGAGATGAATATACTAAGAAAAATAATAGACAACGTTAAGCCCACCTTCAGCAAAGGCGGCAAATTGGGTTTTCTTCACTCCACATTTGAAGCATTTGAAGCATTCCTTTTTGTACCCGATTCTGTCACAACAAACGGAGTTCACATCAGAGACGCACTGGATCTCAAACGCACAATGTCCGTCGTCATAATTGCTCTGATGCCCGCATTGCTTTTTGGCATGTGGAATACTGGTTATCAGTACAATCTGTCAATCGGAGGCTCAATGACTTTTTGGCAAATGTTTTGGTTCGGGTTTCTCAAGATACTCCCACTCATCGTAGTTTCATACGTCGTAGGGCTTGCCATTGAGTTTACATCCGCACAGATCAGAGGACATCAAGTCAATGAAGGATATCTGGTGACAGGTCTTCTGATACCTATGATAATGCCTGTAGATATACCACTCTGGATCCTTGCCCTTGCAGTTGCATTTGCAGTAATAATAGGTAAGGAAGTTTTCGGAGGCACAGGAATGAACATTTGGAATCCTGCGCTTCTTGCAAGAGCATTTGTATTTTTCGCATACCCCTCACAAATATCCGGAGACAAAATATGGATTGCAGGTCTTTCCGAAGGACATGGAATAGTTGACGGATTTTCAGGAGCCACTCCACTGGCTAATGCAATGTCCGGAGCATCTCTTCCTTCATTTTCAGACATGTTTTTCGGTTTCATACCGGGATGCGTGGGAGAAACTTCAAAAATAGCCATTTTAATAGGTGCTGTATTACTTATCGCTACAGGAATAGCAAGTTGGAAAATCATGTTATCTACTGTTGCAGGAGCACTTTGTACAGGGCTGCTTCTCAATGCCGTTGCCCCTCCGGACCCGGCTTCCTACCTCAATATCCCTGCCTGGTATCACCTTGTAATGGGAGGATTTGCGTTCGGTGCCGTATTCATGGCTACAGATCCGGTCACAAGTGCACAGACAGAAAAAGGCAAATGGATATACGGATTTCTTATAGGAGTCATTGTCATTATTATACGGGCATTCAACCCAGGCTACCCTGAAGGCATGATGCTTTCAATTCTGTTGATGAACACATTCGCTCCTCTTATCGATCACTACGTAGTTCAGTCCAACATCAAGAAGAGACTCAAAAGAGCCGCAGTAATTGTCAAATAATAGGGAGGATTACAATGGACACAAATAAAAATCTGTACACAATAATCTATGCCACAGTTCTGGTAGTATTAGTAGCAGTAATCCTTGCCCTGGCATCATACCTGCTCAAGGACAGGCAGCAGCGGAACGTCTCAATTGAGACCAAGCAAATGATACTCAAAGCAGTTCATCTTGCCCAGGATCCAGAAAAACTCAAAAAAAACAAGGATAACTATATTGAAAGTGAATATGCTAAATATATCAAAGACACAATAATAACAACAGGCAGCAAAACCCTTCCACTCTTTATTTGCAATATCGATTCATCAAGATACTACATTGTTCCTCTTCATGGCACAGGGCTGTGGGGACCAATCTGGGGATACATTGCACTTAAAAGTGATTTCAATACTGTTTATGGCGCAGTATTCGACCACAAAGGAGAAACACCGGGACTCGGAGCAGAGATTGCTACCGCCAAATTTCAGGAACAATTTAAAGACAAGCAGATATTCGAAGGCGACAATTTTATATCAATCAGTGTCGTCAAGGGAGGTGCTGAAAAAGGAAACCCTCATCAGGTAGATGCCATCTCAGGGGGTACAATCACGAGCAGAGCTATCGAATCCATGCTCAAAACCTGTATAAGTGAATATCTCGACTTTTTCAAAAATAAATAAGTTGAACTATGGACAATAAAATATACATAGACCCGCTGTTTAAGAAGAACCCAATTACAGTTCTAGTACTTGGCATATGTTCTTCACTTGCGGTCACTGTCAAGGTAGAACCTGCAATAGTCATGGCTATTTCAGTAACAATAGTAACAGGATTTTCCAATCTGATCCTGTCACTACTCAGAAACACAATTCCAAACCGGATCAGGATCATTGTCCAGCTCGTAGTAGTTGCAATGCTCGTAATTCTTGTCGACCAGATTTTGAAAGCTTATTCCTATGATGTCAGCAAACAATTATCGGTCTTTGTAGGTCTGATAATAACCAACTGCATAATCATGGGACGTATCGAAGCATTTGCACTTGGCAATAAACCAATACCCTCACTTGTTGATGGTCTGGCAAATGGCGCCGGCTATGGAATAATCCTCGTAATTATATCAATCATAAGAGAACTCCTCGGTTCAGGAACACTCTTTGGCATTCAGATTATTCCCCTCAACTGGTATGCCTCCAACGGAGGATTCTATTACAACAACGGATTGATGATTCTGCCTCCGATGGCTTTGATTTTAATCGGACTCATCATTTGGGTGCAAAGAAGTTTTGACAAGGATTTACAAGAAAAATAAACACATACCACTATGCAAGAGTTAGTTAATATTTTCGTAAAATCCATATTCGTTGAAAATATGGTTTTTGCCTTCTTTCTGGGAATGTGTTCATTTCTGGCAGTTTCAAAAAGTGTCAAAACGGCCTCAGGTCTTGGAATAGCAGTCATATTTGTTCTTGTAGTGACTATACCTGTCAACTATCTCCTTTATGAATATGTACTCAAACCTGGAGCACTGGTGTGGCTAAATCCTGATTACGCCAGTCTCGATCTCAGCTTTTTAAGTTTTATCATATTTATAGCTGTTGTAGCCTCAATCACACAACTTGTAGAGATGGTTGTAGAAAAGTTTACACCAGCACTTTACTCCTCACTTGGAATCTTTCTTCCTCTCATTGCCGTCAACTGTGCCATCCTTGGCGGATCACTCTTCATGCAGGAAAGAGGTTATGAGACACTTGCGCAGGCTACTACATATGCTCTCGGTTCAGGAATTGGCTGGGCACTTGCAATAGTTTCACTGGCAGCCATACGCGAAAAACTTAAATATTCAAACGTACCAAAGCCACTTCGTGGACTGGGAATAACATTTATTATGGTAGGACTCATGGGTATAGCATTCATGAGCTTTATGGGAATTAAACTGTAACAGAGAAGAGATCATGGATATAACAACAATAATTACTGTAGCAGTACTCGCAATACTTATCGTTACCTTGATTTTGGTGGCAATGTTGCTTTATGCAAAAGCCAAATTGACCCCCTCAGGCAAGGTAAAAATTACAATAAACGGAGAAAAAGAATTATCAGTAAGTCCAGGTTCTTCACTTCTTACAACACTCTCCAACGAGAAGATTTTTCTTCCGTCTGCCTGCGGCGGAAGCGGCACATGCGGCATGTGCAAATGCCGTGTTATCAAGGGAGGTGGAGAAATTCTTCCTACAGAAACAGGTTTTTTCACCCGCAAGCAACAAAAAAACAACTGGCGTCTCGGATGCCAGGTCAAGGTCAAGGAAGACCTGGAGATCATAATTCCAGAGGAAGTGCTCGGAATAAAGAAATGGGAGTGCGAAGTTATCAGCAACCGTAATGTAGCTACATTCATAAAAGAGTTCATCGTCAAACTTCCGGAAGGAGAAAATCTCAAATTCAGGTCAGGAGGATATATTCAAATAGATATTCCTCCATGTGAAGTTGATTTTAGCAAGGATATATATGTAGAACCCAAATTCCGTGAAGATTGGGACAGAATGAAGATTTGGGATCTTAAAATGGTCAACAAGGAAAATACCTTCAGAGCCTATTCAATGGCCAATCATCCTGCCGAAGGCAACATTATAATGCTCAATGTCCGCATTGCAACTCCACCCTGGGACCGTACCAAGGGAACATTCATGAACGTCAATCCCGGCGTTTGCTCATCGTACATCTTCTCACGCAAGCCCGGAGACAAAGTTACAATTTCCGGCCCATATGGCGAATTCTTCATAAAAGACACCCAGAACGAAATAATTTTTGTCGGAGGAGGTGCAGGAATGGCTCCGATGCGTTCTCACATCTTCCATCTTTTCAAGACAGAAAAGACCACACGCAAGGTAAGCTACTGGTATGGAGCACGTTCTCTCCGCGAAGTTTTCTACGAGGAAGATTTCCGCCAAATAGAGAGAGAATTCCCTAATTTCACTTTTCACCTTGCATTAAGTGAGCCAAGACCCGAAGACAATTGGACAGGTCTTACCGGATTTATCCACCAGGCACTTTACGACAATTATCTCAAATATCACGAAACACCTGAAGATGTAGAATACTATCTGTGTGGCCCTCCAATGATGAACAGTGCTGTTATCAACATGCTCGACAATCTTGGAGTCCCTCCTGAAAACATAGCCTACGACGACTTTGGAGGATAGAGAATTCTCCTGTTAACGGGATAAAGATTATTCACTCTATTACCTAAATTTTTGACGAACCCAAGCCCCAGCCCCATGAAAGTTACTCTCAAATAACCAAGTGGGGCACTTTCTTTAAGCTTTACAGAGTTCCTTGAAAGATAATTAAGAGCCTCTTGACGAGAGAGTTCTATTGAAGGCCATTCATTACCATAACAAATTGAAAGAGCATATTCATGAGAAGGCTTCAAAAATGTTGACACTGTTGATGTTACAGGTGACAACCTGGAAAATGGAGCAGAATGTTTTGCAGCCCCTTTCTCCAAAGGTTTTTGGACAAGAGCAAAATAAAACCCCTCTCCTCTTGCGAGACCTGGGAAAAATTGATATCCCCCTTCTTGAGTCACTAATATTCCCCAACTCTCAATTACATCTTCAGCCAACCCCAAATCATAGGAGAGTGCCCCAAATTCACTCTTTAACCATCTCACATTGTCATCATTCTCCCTGCGGTTGAAAGTGCATGTAGAATAAGCCAGAAGACCTCCCGGAGCCAATGCACCCCAAATATCCGACAAGATCCTTCTCTGTCTTGCAGCACATAAATTTACGCCAGATTCTGACCATTCCGATATCACTTTAGTGTCCTTACGAAACATACCCTCACCCGAACATGGAGCATCTACCAGAATAAAATCGAACAACCATCCACCTTTTGAAAAATATCTCGGGTCATGACTTGTCACAGTTACTCCGGGCACGCCCCATTTAGCAATATTCTCTGCAAGAACGGAAGCCCTGCTGCCAATAACCTCATTGCAAACAACAGAACACATTGAATTGAATGAACACAAATTCTCAGAACCGACAATACTCCTTGCCACCATAGAGACTAAATGAGTGCTTTTACCACCAGGAGCAGCACAAAGATCCAGAAAAGACTTGGGCTTCACCTCTCTGAAAATGGGCTCCAAAACAGCAAGAAACATAGATGAAGGCTCCTGGACATAGTATCCTCCCGCATGAAATAGAGGATCAAAAGTAAAATCAGCCCTTTCCTTCAAATAATAACCATTATTGCACCAAGGAATCTTACTTTCAATTTTTAACCCAAGAGAAAAAGGGCCATCAACCTTCAAATCATTTATTCTCACAGCAGTTTCAGGACTGCTTTCAGAGATAGTCTCCAGAACCCGGCAAGCTGTCTCATCACCGGCAGCCTCAATCAGATATTCCACAAACTTGTCAGGAAAGTCCAAAATTTTCACTTACCTTGAATAGTGACCAGATTCAAAAATATATGTACAATACCCTGCTCCCCACAAATCATAACGGTTAAACTGTTCCACAAGCTTCAGCATAAATTTCGGCCAGTTTTTATTTTTGCTTTGAGACCAGTAAACTTCAGAAAAAGCAGACATTCTTGGAAATATTGCATATTCCACGGCTGCTTTGTCAGGAAAATATTCAGTCCACATACAACCCTCACCTCCAAGAATATTCTCTTCGTAAGCAATATTGTATATATCAGGAATAGGCTCAAAATAATATACAGAATCAAGTGGTACAAAAAAATCCTTATGACAAAGAGCTGTCTCATCCTTTCTCTGTGCAGTATTAAAATAGTGCTGGTTTACAGAAGCAATTATTGTCTTATTACCCATCTCTGCAGCTTTCCAGCCATGCCTGGCATCTCTCCAGCTCATCACAACCATGTCTTTTTCAAGATAGCTCGGGCTCTCCATAATTTCATCCCAACCAACAAGCTTCCTCCCACGAGCTTTAACAACATCATAGACTCTCTTCAAAAAATAGCCCTGAAGTTCAGTTTCGTCTTTAATCCCATAATTCTTCATAAAAGCCTGAGTCTCTCTAGAATCTCTCCACCAGATAGGAGAACATTCGTCACCACCAACATGTATATATTCCCCAGGAAATATATCCATCAGTTCATTAAATACATCCTTCAAAAACTTGAAAGTCTGCTCCGAAGGAAGCAAAACATTATTCTGACGATTGAAAATTCCCCATGTAATAGCGGGTTGCTTGGGAATATCCGGAGTAGTACTTAATTCAGGATAGGCTGAAATAATTGCCATAGAGTGGCCCGGAATATCAATTTCGGGAACGATGGTAATATAACGATCAGCAGCATATTTTACAATATCCTTCATCTGCTCGATAGTGTAATAGCCACCGTATCTGGTACTGTCCACACCAGTCCCAGGGAAAAGCCCGATGATTGTTCCGGCTCTCCATGAACCAATCTCATTCAACTTGGGATAAGCCTTGCTCTCCATTCTCCATCCCTGATCATCAGTCAGATGCCAATGAAAATAATTCAACTTGTGAAGCGCAAGATAATCGATATACTGTTTAATATATTCAACCGGAAAGATATGCCTTACAACATCCAGATGCATCCCCCTGTACTGAAATCTCGGATAATCCACAATTTCAATCTCTTGCACAGGTATCTGCAAATACTTGTCAAACAGGCCTAACTGAGGCACTGTTGAAGGCAGAAGCTGGATCAGTGTCTGTACAGCATAAAATAATCCTTCGGGATTGGCGCCGGTCAAATTCAAAATACCATCCTTAGTGTTCAAAGTGTAAGCTCCGATTTTTTTGAGATCAGACGGGCTGAAACCAGCAATTCCATAAGCAAGAGGCTTTATATCCAAAACAACATGCTTTATTTCAGCCTCCTTGTTCTTTTTAATCTTTATCTCTTTTCCATTGGCATCCCTTGCAGGAATTATAGCCAATTCAACATTGTAATATTTGAGAATATAATCTTTAAGAAACTTTGCAGATTTCAACTGTTCCTCACCGGAGGCAACAATAACAGTATTTTTGTTGATCCTGTAGGAATTAATACCCGGCACCACCTTCACTGGTTCAGGGATAATAGAGACTTTCAAATGCTTACTGTTAGAAGGTACCTGAGCCATAGCAGGAGATAACGTTAAATTTGCCAAAACCATTGAGCAAAGAGCAGTAAAACCCCATAATCTTTTCATTTTCTATTTAAATTTAATTCCAATTCATTGGTAACTTTATCAACCAACTCCTTAAGCTTTCCACCCAGCATCATTTTCAACATGCCAGAAAGTTCAGTTTCCAACTCAATCATCAACTCTGTCTCCCCCGTGCACCTTTCATCAAAAGTTATAAAAAAAACAAAAGGAAAAGGAGAATTTCCATACTGTTCATACTTGATAAGAGAAAAAGGCACCCTTTCAGCAACCTTAAGACCAATTTCAAATCCCTGAACCTTGGTAACAACAGTATCCTGAGTAGCAATCAGTTCATTGCCTTTCAAAACATCAGCAGGAACACTCTTTGAAAAATTTGACAAGTCGGAAAACATCGCAAATAGAACTTCTGCAGGTTGTTTAACCAAAATCTTCCGACCCTTGATATTTGTACTGCTCATACAATCAATTCTCCCATTTCTACTTTCCCCATGCCTCAGGACGATATTTCCACTGACGCAATGTCTCCATCATCTCTTCCTTGATATAACCACTCTTAAGAGCCTGCTCTATCAACATGTCATAATTAGTCAACGTCCTCAACTCACAGTTGGCATATTCGAAGGAGCGGCGTGCCACATCAAAATTGTATGAAAAAATCGCCACCATACCCAAAACGTTAGCGCCGCTCCTGTTTAAACAACTCACAGCCGAGAGAGAACTTGCACCGGTAGAGATAAGATCTTCAACCACTACAACTGAAGCATTATCAGGCAAGTAACCCTCAATCTGAGCACCTGTACCATGATCCTTTGGTATTGGGCGGACATAAATAAAAGGGAGATTGAGCATCTCGGCAACCAGGGCACCCCATGCAATAGCTCCTGTAGCAACACCGGCAATAACCTCAGCATCAGGATAATTTTCCCTAACCAGCTTAGTCAGATTGTCATATATTATCTTCCTCTGTTCAGGAAACGAAAGAATCTTCCTGTTATCACAATAAATTGGAGCTCTCCACCCCGAAGCCCAAGTAAAAGGAGCATCAGGATTCAAACGGACAGCTTCGATGTCGAGTAGCAGCTTCGCTACAATTTCTTCAACTAAATCCATAATTTCAAGTATCTTTGTACAAAGATAAAAAATCAATCCATATTTTTATAAATGTACAGTCTCTTCTTCAACAACCGGCGTATAATCATCTATTCTAACAACGAACCAAAACAAAGAGATAAAATGACTGTACAACATCTCCTGGAAGATCCTTCAACAGTACACTTCTTCCCAGGGAATGACCAAAAAACGGAAGAACTCCCGTTTCTTTTTACCAAACTCACCAACATCGAGAAACTAATGATCTTAACTTCAGACCAGGAGGCCACACTTGATCAACTCTGCAAAAAACTCATTAAAATTACAGCAGGAGGAGGTTTAGTAACAAATAACGAGGGAGAGCTTCTGCTTATATTACGCGACAACCTTTGGGATCTGCCAAAAGGCAAACAGGAAGATGGAGAAGACATAGAGACAACTGCATTAAGAGAAGTAGAAGAAGAGTGCGGCATAAAAGACTTGCAAATAAAAAATAAAATATGTGAAACCTATCATACCTACATGAACAGGGACAACAATCTCACAATTAAATGCACATACTGGTTTCATATGGAATATCACGGTAAAAAGACCAAGACAACACCACAGAAAGAAGAAAATATCGAACAAATAGTCTGGATAAAACCCACAGAACTGCCTCAATATCTCAACAACACATACGAATCAATAAAAGAACTCTTTGCAGAGGCCACCACCCAACTCTCCATTTTCCAATCACAAACCGCTGAGAACTAATCACTCTTTCACCTCATGTCGCTCACTCTGAGCCCATTATACTTAGCAGTATCAAATCTGAAATGATCTTTCTCCCAAGGTTTCTTTTCTGTAAAAGAAGTAATATCCACAGTAACAACCTCACCACTCTTCATCACATAGACAATCCTCACAGGAGAATAGTTCCTTTTGTCAATCATCAACGATATTTTACTGTAACCCAGCCTTTTATTTATAGGAAAAAGATCTACTACCCACACAGGAACTTTATTGACGTTAGAGGACTTAACTTTCTCCGGATAAGAGTAACCTTTACCAAGCGAATAGAAAAAAGCCAACGGATTTTCAAGCAAATCCACCTGAGAAAGATCATTTTTCAAAATAATCACCTCATTATTAGCTACATTGTAAATCCATTTAGTATCACCGTCACAATAAAGAGACAAATCTTTATTATCCATCCTGTAGAAATCCTTTTGAGCCTGCACTGTACCCACACTCACCTGCCCGTCATAATTCATGGAAAAGCCCATTTCAAAAGCCGGCAACTGACTCAGTTGAGATCTGAACTGACTAATAATATTCTCGGTTTTCTCAGACTGCGATTGCAAATCTCCAACAAGAGAATTGGCACATTTTGCAGAGTTTGACGAAATAAAAATAAAAGCTCCTGCAAAACCCAAAACGGCGACAACCAAATACCTTTTTAACAAACCTGTAAATCTTAACATATTCGTCAGTAGCGCATAGCAGAATCGAACTGCTATTTCAGGAATGAGAATCCCGCTTCCTAACCGTTAGAAGAATGCGCCCTATCTCGTCAAAAGTGACCGCAAAGGTAACTAATACAAATCAAATTTCAAAATTGCCCAGAACCTCAACAGCCCTTTCAATCCGCACAATACTCTCTTCCCGACCAATCACCTCACAAACATCAGCAACTGCCGGACCATTAGACACTCCTATAAGACAAAGCCTGACAGCATTCATAACCTTGCCCATGCCATATCCCTTCTCACGAATAAAATTCTCAAGACTCTCCTCAATCTTTGCAGAAACAAACTCTTTCACTTCCAGTTCACCCAGCACACCCACAACCTCCTTCATAATAGCAGGAACATCTTCTTTCCAAAACTTCCTAACCGAAGCTTCGTCATAAGATTCAGGCCTCAAAAAGAAAAACTCAGCCTTCTCCCACATCTCGTGAACAAAGTTGACACGAACCTTCATAATATCCACAATTCTCAGAGCCTTCTCCCAACTCACCTCCATACCCAAAGAGTTCATAAAAGATGAAAAAAGTCCTGCAAGCTCCTCATTACTCTTCCTCACAAGATACTGATGATTAAACCATTTAGCCTTCTCCGGATCAAATCTGGCACCAGCCTTACTCACCCTGTCAAAAGAGAACAGCCCAATAAGCTCATCCATAGAAAATATCTCCTGCTCTGTGCCGGGATTCCATCCAAGAAGAGCAAGAAGATTGACAAAAGCCTCCGGGAAATAACCATCCTCCCTGTACCCGCGAAAAATCTCACCATCAGGCGATTTCCACTGCAAAGGAAAAACTGGGAAACCCATCTTATCTCCATCACGTTTACTAAGCTTGCCATTACCGGCAGGCTTGAGCAACAAAGGCAGATGAGCAAACTCAGGCATCCTGTCAAGCCAACCAAAAGCTTTATAAAGCATCACATGCAAAGGCAATGAAGGCAACCACTCCTCACCCCTGATCACATGAGTTATCTCCATAAGATAATCATCAGTAACGTTGGCCAAATGATATGTTGGCAACATATCAGAACTTTTAAAAAGCACCTTGTCGTCCAGAGTAGAAGAATTCACAACCACATCTCCCCTTATAAGATCAGACATATGGATCTCCTCATTCTCAGGCATCATAAAACGAATTACCCACTGGTCTCCCCTTTCAATTCTTGCCCTGACTTCATCCTGAGAAAGCACAAGAGAGGTCTCCATCAAACCCCTCAACTTGTAATTATAATTAAATGTTTCACCACGCGATTCAGCCTCCTTTCTCAACCTCTCCAGCGATTCTGCTGAATCAAAAGCATAATAAGCATGCCCTGAATCAACCAACATATCTGCATACTGCCTGTAAATGCCTCTCCTTTCACTCTGCTTGTACGGGCCATAACCGCCCCCCTCAGCAACTCCCTCATCAATCCTAATCCCGCACCATCTGAGAGACTCATTGATATACTCTTCAGCACCAGGCACAAAACGTTGAGAATCTGTATCTTCGATCCTTAGAATAAAATCACCCCCATGCTTCTTTGCAAAAAAATAATTAAAAAGAGCTGTCCTCACCCCTCCTATATGCAAAGGTCCCGTCGGACTCGGAGCAAATCGCACTCTAACTCTTCTTTTGACAATATTTGAACCGTTGCTATCCATAACCTTTTAATAATTACTACATTCTAAAAATAACTTGAACCGTCCCAACAATGAGTACACAAACTCTCTTTTGGAATACCAATAGCTTCCACCAAATCATCCAATCTCTGAAAAACAAGAGAAGTAAGCCCCAAAGTTTTCCGGATCTCCTCCACCATAGCCTTATATTTCTCTCCCGAAAAGTCAGAGTACTCTTTGAAATCAACCCCTTCCAACGACCCCTCTATTCTCTTAACGGCCTTGTGAGTAGCTAAATCAAGGCTCGACCTCGAACGACTGAAATTGATAAATTCGCACGGGAAAGTGAGTGGAGGGCAAGCAATCCTCATATTAATCTCCTTAATACCAGACTCAAGTAAATCTACAACATTATCTTTCAACTGAGTACCTCTAACAATAGAATCATCGAGAAAAATACCACACTTGCCTTCTATAACCGCCCGGTTGGGAATAAGCTTCATCTTGGCCACCAACTCCCTCATATTCTGACTTTGAGGCATAAAACTCCTCGGCCACGTAGGAGTATATTTAGCATAAGGCCTTTTAAGAGGAATACCACTAACATGACTGTAACCTATGGCATGTCCTATGCCTGAATCCGGAATACCCGCCACGAAATCGGCTTTTACACAGTCCCTCCTTGCAAGAGCAGCTCCACATCTATAACGACACTCATCCACGTTAATACCCTCATAATAAGAAGGAGGATAACCGTAATATACCCACAGAAAAGAACAGACCTGCATTCGTTCTCCGGGCTTACTCAACTGTTCACACCCATCTGCAGTAATTCTCACAACCTCACAAGGCCCCAAAAACCTCTCCACTTCATAGCCCAAATTGGAAAAGGCACAAGTTTCAAATGCAGCAGCATAAGCACCATCCTTTTTGCCAATAATCACAGGAGTCCTGCCAAGTTTGTCCCTTGCAGCTAAAATACCATTTTCCGTAAGAACAAGCATAGAGCAAGAACCCTTTACCCTCTCCTGCACATTTCGGATCCCGGATATAAAATCTTCTCCCTCAGCAATTAACATGGCTATCATCTCCGTAGGATTGACAGTCCCCTGACTCGTTTCAGAAAAAGTATGATGTTTTTTGAGAAAATAGTCCTCTATTTCATCTGAATTGACAATTTTGCTGACCGTAGCCACAGCAAAACGTCCCAAATGCGAATTCACGACAATGGGTTGGGCTTCGGTATCACTGATTACCCCAATGCCGCTCTTACCGGCAAAACCCTTAATATCATTTTCAAACTTATTTCTGAAGTAACCATCCTCAAGACTGTGAATCGCTCTTTGAAATCCCTGACTTTTATTGAAATAGGCAACCCCTGCCCTTTTCGTCCCCAAATGTGAGTGATAATCAGTACCATAAAAAACATCACTCACACAATCTTCTTTGGAAACGCACCCAAAAAAACCACTCATTTAAATCAGATTTATAGATATTGGAATAATTTACAAATGTACCCGAAAATGATAAAAAGCCCAAAAAAGATATTAAATTTACGCCCCGTTATGGAAATTACAGCCAAATATCAACGAAAAGGCTCTGATAGCAAAGTTCAGTGTATCCTCTGCCCACACAACTGTCATCTTGAAGATGGCCAGAGAGGAATATGCAGAGTTAGAATTAATATGCAGGGAGAGCTTATTTCAATTGCCTACGGCAACCCCTGCTCCATCTCCATCGACCCAATAGAGAAAAAACCACTTTACCATTTCCTCCCCGGCACAGACATTTTCTCACTTGCAATAGAAGGTTGCAATCTGAGATGTCTCAACTGCCAAAATTGGACAATCTCCCAAGCAACCCCCGACACCAAAGAACAATACATCCTGCTTCCTGAAGAGGTAATCTCCGAATCAATAAAAAAAAGAAGTAAAAGCATCGCATTCACATACAGCGAGCCAACTGTCTTCTATGAGTACATGCTCGACACATTCAGAATTGCAAAAGAAAACGGGCTCAGAACTGTAGCTGTGTCAAACGGATTCATCAATAAAGAGCCACTAATTGAACTATGTAACTGGCTCGATGCAGCCAATATCGATCTTAAATGCTTTGACGACTCTCTCAGCAAAAAACTAACAGGCGGAGCAATGAAACCTGTCCTCAAAACCCTTGGAATATTGAGAGACAAAGGTATATGGCTCGAAATCACAAACCTAATAGTACCCGGGTGGTCCGACAACATGCAAATTATCAAGAGAATGTGTGAATGGCTCTATGACAACGGATTCAGCGACACACCTCTTCACTTCAGCAGATTTTTCCCTAACTACAAACTTGCTAATCTGCACCCCACAGCAGAAAAAACAATGATAGAAGCCAAAAATACCGCCCTCAAATGCGGATTGAAATATATATACCTGGGAAATATCTATATCCCTGAATGCGGAGACACCATTTGTCCGACCTGCCATACAACAGTAGTAAAACGAGAAGGTTACATCGTCAGAAGTTATGTGACCCCAGAAGGAACATGCCCAAAATGCGGTCAAAAAATCCCCGGGATCTGGAAATAATTTTTCTATTTAACATAATTTTAGTTAAATTGTGTCCCAAAATTAATATATGAATACAGAAGAAATTTATTATCAACCCAGGGATTACAAAAAGATTGAGTTATGGAAAAATGTCAGCGAAAAAGATTGGAATGATCCGCTTTGGCAACAAAAGAACTCGATAAAAACAGTTGAACAATTATCTAAGGTAATCACATTAACTGAATATCAAAAAAAGGAGATTGAAAGAACTGTGTCCACTCTCATATCCCAAGGAAAAGAACCGCTCAGAATTACACCATATTATGCGTCGCTTATGCAGGAAGATCCCTTCCATCCTATAATGCCGAAAGGAGAAAAGCCTGAAAAGCGATTAGATCCAATATTTTGGCAAAGTGTGCCAACCCCGGCAAATTTATTATTTCCAGATACAGGAATAGAAGGAGCAATGGCTGAAGGTTCCAGATCTTACGGCGCTGCATATCAAAGATACCCTAACAGAGTTGCTCTTTTTGTTGCAGAAAATACCAGTTGTGCATCATACTGTGTTCATTGCCAACGAGCAAAGTCGTTGGATACTTCTGTTGACGTCAACAAAACAGAAATTGATAAAGGACTGTTTTACATAGGATACAACAAAAACATCAACGAAGTTCTCGTAACAGGAGGAGATGCTCTGATGATCAGTCGCTCCAGATTAAAATACATTATGGAAGAGTTAAGCAAAATTCCACATCTAAGAACTATAAGAATCGCCACAAGAGTGCCAGTTGTCCTCCCCATGGCTATAACAGACGACATACTCAATCTTATAGAAGAGTCAGCAAATAAATATAATACAGGCCCTGAAAAATATGTTTATTTCGTAACACACATCAATCACTATCACGAGATAACCGAAGATTTGGCAAAAGCAGTCAAATTAATTTTGAAACACGGATTTACAGTCAGAAATCAGACTGTACTTCTTAATCACGTCAATGATTATTACAAGACTCTTGCCGAAACTTTCAGAAGAATGTTCTGGATTGGAGTTCACCCTTACTATATACTTCAGTGTCATAAGGAAAAGGGGATAGTTCACTTTATAACCCCAATTCAAGTAGGAATGATCTATATGCAAAACCTTCAAGGCTGGGTATCTGGAATAACAGTACCCAGGTATGCTGCAAACATCGAAGGTGGAGGAGGCAAGGTAGTTCTTATGCCATCAGGACATGATACTCTCAATTTGGGACATAAAATTGATGAAAAAATATCCGAAAGCTTTGCCACAATTTATACCTGGGATGACAAAAAAATCTTAAGATACGAGGCTCTTGGAAGAACCACATATGAAGAATTCAAAGCAGGTGTTGAAGTAATGGACAGATTCATTGGCAGAAAAGGTGTCTTTCTCCCCAAACTCATTATAGTAGACGAAAATGGCAACCATATAGAAACCACCAACAGAACAAAACTTCCTACCCTTGAAAAGATTAAAAAAGCAGAACTCCTTGAATATGAAGTATTCAAAGATGACATGCCACTTACAAATCCGGCATTGATTCAGCAACAGCTTGATGAATCTTTCAAGCAGTCAAAATTTATGCAGATCAATTAGCGGTCAGGGAAAAACTTTTTTTCAATAAAAATCTTCAGAAACTTAACCGTTTCATCAATCCCAAGAACGGAGGTGTTGACGCATAAGTCGTAAGAATCAGCAACTCCCCACACTTTATTACTGTAAAAATTATAGTAAGTTGCCCTCCTCTTGTCGGTCTTCTCAATATGAGAACGTGCCTCGGCAAGAGAAAGATGTTGCTGAATCATTACTCTTTTTACTCTCTCCTCCAAATTGGCAGTTATAAACAAATTAATAGCCCTTGGATGATCCTTCAACACATAATCGGCACACCTTCCAACGAAGACACAAGAACCCTCATTAGCCAGTTTCCTTATAACATCACTCTGAATCTGAAAAAGAGTCTCATTGCTCAGGTAATTGTCAGTCACCCCAAACAGCCCGTCAAAAACAGAGTACCTGACTCTCTCGTCGGCCCTTTCAAAAACCTCGCTGCACAAACCACTTTCCATAGAAGCCAGGCGGATAAGCTCCTTGTCATAAAAGGAAAATCCGAACAGCTCAGCAAGCCGTTCTCCAATCTCATGGCCGCCGCTACCAAGTTGACGACCGATGTTAATTACACAATACTCATTCATTTTACAAATTGAGTTTTGATTTTTTTAATTGATGGAAAAGTAAATATGCCGTGATCATACTAGCCAACAAATCCGCTAGCGGAATACTGTACCATATACCTTTTACGCCAAATATATTCGGCAATATAAACAGGGCGGGAAGCAAAAAGACAACCTGTCGTGATAAAGACATGAAAATTGCCTTCCCTGGCTTACCAATACTCTGAAAGAAATTAGAAGCCACCATTTGAAAACCCACTATAGGAAAGAATATTAAAACGATTCTCATACCCTGTACTACCAATGATATCAACCCTTCATCACTTGTAAAGAGCGAAGCAACAGCTCTCGGGAAAAACTCGCCTACAATAAAACCTATACTCATCACACTAGTAGCAAGCAATATTGTCAATTTCAAAGCCTTGTTCACCCTTGCTAACTGTCTGGCACCATAATTATAACCGGCCACAGGCTGCATACCCATATTAAGACCCGCAACAATCATAGCAAAAAAAAACGATATCCTGTTGATAATACCGTAAGCACCCACCTGCAAATCACCCCCATATCTTATCAAACCCTGATTTATCACAATCACCACCACACAAGAAACCGAATTCATAAGAAACGGAGCAAGACCAATAGAAAGAGCATCCTTAACTATCTTTTTGCGCAACTTAAATACCCCCTTATGAAAATGAATAAAATTACTCTTATTACAAAAGATCAACATCTGCCAGGCAAGCATGGAGGCCTGCGCAATAATAGTAGCAAGAGCTGCTCCACGAATACCCCATTTGAAAACATAAATAAAAATCGGTGCAAGAATAATATTAATCAATACTGAACCAATCGTTGCATACATCGATTTTGCAGGAAAACCAGAAGCCCGCAACAGAGCATTCTGGCCAAAATATAAATGAGTTATCACATTGCCCAGAGAGATTATCTCCATGTAATCCCTCGCATATGGAATTGTAGCATCACTCGCTCCAAAAAAATAGAGAATAGGGTCTAAAAATATCAACACGACAATGGCATAAATAGTCCCTATCACAAGATTCAACGTAAAAGCATTCCCCAAAATAAGATTAGCAGAAGAATAGTCCTTCTGGCCAAGCCTCAAAGACATCAGCGCTGCACCTCCGGCACCTACCAGAGATCCAAATGCAGCACTCAAATTCATCAGAGGAAAAGAGATAGCCAAACCAGAAATAGCAAGTGGACCTACCCCCTGACCGATAAAAATACTGTCAATAATATTATAAAGCGAAGATGCTGTCATCGCTATCACAGAAGGAATTGCAAACTGCAGCAGCAATTTCCATATCCTCTCAGTACCCAGTGCAGTAGGCGCACTATTACTATTATTCATACTTCTCATGTATCGGCAAAGTTACTAAAAATGAAAATAGACAGAAAATTGTTAAATTTCCTTAACTTTGTAAATCTATAACACGATTTACCATGGCACAGATAGTAAACGATATCTCCAGAACATTCAACGAATACCTTTTGATTCCTGGTTTGACAACAAAACAATGCACTCCAGACAAAATAAGTCTCAAGACACCATTGACAAAATTCAAAAAAGATTCAGAATCCGACTTGTACTTGAACATTCCGTTTGTGTCTGCAATAATGCAGTCAGTATCAGATGACAAAATGGCCATAGCCCTTGCCCGAAACGGAGGGTTATCTTTTATATTTTGCTCCCAGCCAATAAAAGAACAGGCTGATATGGTCCGCAGAGTGAAAAAATACAAGGCAGGATTTGTAGTCAGCGATGCCAACCTCACTCCCGAACACACACTTCAGGATGTCATAAATCTCAAACAAGCCAAGGGATTTTCAACAATAGGCATAACCCACGACGGCACATCCAACGGCATATTGCTTGGACTTGTAACCAGCCGTGATTACAGACCGGGAATAGATGACCCCGGCAAAAAAATCAAAGATTTCATGACACCATTTTCCAAACTGATTACGGGTAAATACGGCATTACACTCGACGAAGCCAACAACATAATCTGGGAAAACAAGATAAACGCACTGCCAATTATAGATAAACAACAACATCTCAAATACTTTGTTTTCAGAAAAGACTACGAAAACCACAAAAACAATCCATACGAACTGCTCGACACACATAAAAGATTGATAGTAGGAGCCGGGATTAATACAAGAGACTATAAAGAACGCATCCCTTCACTCATCGACGCCGGTGCAGATGTACTCTGCATAGACTCATCCGACGGATATTCAGAATGGCAAAAGGAAACCATAGATTTTATCCGACACAAATATGGTGAAAAGGTCAAAGTCGGAGCAGGCAATGTAGTTGACAAAGACGGATTTTATTATCTCGCAGAAGCTGGAGCAGATTTTATAAAGGTAGGCATAGGAGGAGGCTCTATCTGCATCACAAGAGAACAAAAAGGAATAGGAAGAGGACAAGCAACAGCCTTGATAGAGGTAGCACAAGCACGAGACGAATACTTTGAACGCACCGGCATCTATATCCCTATATGCTCAGACGGAGGAATAGTTCAGGACTACCACATGGTACTCGCATTGGCAATGGGAGCAGATTTTCTGATGATGGGCAGATACTTTGCAAGATTTGACGAAAGCCCCACAAAAAAACTTATGGTCGGAGGCACCTATGTCAAGGAATATTGGGGAGAAGGCTCCAACAGAGCAAGGAACTGGCAGCGTTACGACGCAGGAGGAACAGACTCACTTAAATTTGAAGAAGGCGTAGACAGCTATGTACCTTATGCCGGCAAACTAAGAGACAACCTCGACATAACACTCGGCAAAGTCAAAGCCACAATGTGCAGCTGCGGAGCATTAACCATAAAAGAGCTTAAAAAACTGGCCAAAATCACACTCGTCTCATCCACAAGCATCATCGAAGGAGGAACTCACGACGTCATACTTAAAGACACAAATTCTTCCGGCATATAAAGTGCTGCTTCTGTCAAACTGCCATTATGTCATAGCATCACTTCATCTGTAATAACCTGTAAATCAATAGTTCTTAAAAGCTACATTGATATTTGGCATCCATTTTGAAATTATTTAAGTCAGAATTTAAAATGAATGTCTAACTTAAAAAATGGAGGATCTGGTTATGTCACTAGTTAAATTTTCAAATCAATTCCCAACATTGTTCGATAGATTTTTCGACAATGATCTTTTTGACTGGTCAAACAAGAATTTCTCACTTACCAACACAACTCTTCCATCAGTAAATATTTTGGAAGACGACAATTCATATGAAGTAGAAATGGCTGCACCAAGCCTTAATAAAGATGACTTCAAAATTGAGCTGAACAATGATGTGCTGACTATCTCTTCTGAAAAGCAAACTGAAAACGAAACAAAAGAGGGGCAGAGATACACACGTAAAGAATTCAGTTATCAATCATTCAGCCGCTCCTTTACTTTGCCTGATTCTGTTGACAACGACAAAATCAAAGCAAAATATGAAAATGGCGTCCTGAGAGTCATAATACCTAAGAGAGAGGATGCAAAGCCAAGACCGGTTAAACAAATTGCAATCGAGTAATCGAGTAATTTATCAGTTCTATGAAAAAGTTAGCACTATTATTGGTCAGCTTTTCAATAGTTGTGGCCGGCTGCTATGGCCAATCAGACAAAAAAGGCCAGCCGGCCACTTCTGTTCAACCTAAGGCTAACATAAAGGTAAACAAGGAATATGACAAAAACGGAAGATTAATAAGGTATGATTCAACTTATACCTATGTCTATCCCGGAACAGACTCACTCTTTACAGATGAGTTTTTCAAAGAATTTGAGCAAAGATTCAATTCATACTTTACTTCACCCCGCACATACATGTTCCCGATTTACCCGTTTCCACAAATGAGTCCCTTCAACGAATTTTTCCAGAACGACTCGTCGATGGTAAAGTACAACCAATACAGGAAACAGATCGAAAAGCTGTATAAGGAAATTGACTCGATAAGAAACGCCTTTTACTTTGAACAGTTCAACAGTAAGACTAAGAAAAAGTAATTGGAAAATAGTTGCTTGTTCTTGCTAAAGAGAATTTAAAATCCTGTCAAGAGAATCATAATCTGAGATCAGCACCTGGCGAGCCTTTGAACCTTCAGAAGGTCCAACAATTCCGGCAGCCTCGAGCTGATCCATTATTCTTCCCGCCCTGTTATAACCCAGATTAAGTCTGCGCTGAATCAACGAAGTAGAACCCTGTTGATACTGTACAATCAGCCTGGCAGCCTCCTCAAACATCTTATCCCTCTTCGAAAGGTCAACCTCACTAATACCATATCCGTCATTTTCATCACCAACATATTCAGGAAGCATATGAGCAGTAGCATAACCCTGCTGGCTGCTGATAAAATCCACAATCCTGTCAATCTCCTTAGTATCGATAAAGGCACACTGTACCCGCGTAATCTCCACATTATAAAGGAAAAGCATGTCGCCGCGCCCAATCAGCTGATTAGCACCAGTCGTATCAAGAATAGTTCGCGAATCAATACTCGAAATAACCTTGAAAGCCATCCTTGCAGGAAAATTGGATTTAATCAGACCCGTAATAATATTGACCGAAGGACGCTGAGTAGCTATCACCAAATGAATACCTATAGCACGAGCCTTCTGAGCAAGCCGTGTAATGGGATCCTCAACCTCGCGACCGGCAGTCATAAGCATATCGGCAAATTCATCAATTATTACAACGATAAAAGGAAGAAAACGGTGACCCTTAAGAGGATTAAGTTTACGAGACAGAAACTTCTCATTGTACTCCTTAATAGAACGCACTCTTGCAAGAGTAAGAAGATCATACCGACTCTCCATCTCAATCAAAAGAGATTTAAGAGTATAGATAACCTTCTGAGTATCAGTAATAATAGCCTCTTCACCTTCAGGAAGTTTCGCCAAAAAATGATGTTCAAGCTTCTCATAAAGTGACAGCTCAACTTTTTTTGGATCCACCAGAACAAATTTCAGCTCTGAAGGATGCTTCGTATAAAGAAGAGAAGTAATTATTGCATTAAGACCCACTGACTTACCTTGTCCGGTAGCGCCTGCAACCAGCAAGTGAGGCATCTTTGCAAGGTCAATCGTAAGAACCTCATTGGAAATAGTCCTTCCAAGAGCCACAGGCAAATCATAATTAGCAGCCGCTGCCTTAAACTTGGGATCCTCAAGAACAGACCGCATGGAAACAATACTCGGCTTATTATTCGCTACCTCAATCCCCACATAGTTGGTCCCGGGAATAGGAGCAATAATACGCACACCTTTCGCCGCAAGCTGAAGAGCTATGTCGTCCTCCAGCCTTTTAATCTGAGATATACGCACTCCGGCCTGAGGCACAATTTCGTATAAAGTAACAGTAGGCCCCGGTCTCGCAAAAATTCTTTCTATACCTATTTTATAATCACTCAGCGTCTTAACAATCTTCTTATTATTCAGCTCAAGTTCCTCGCGAGATACCTCATAGACCTTATCCTTATATTCCTCCAAAAGAGAGATAGGAGGAGACTTGTAATTCGACAAATCCAAACGAGGATCAAAGAGAGTCTCTAAAGAGCCCTGAGGAAGATTTTTAATAAAATCCTCATCTGTATCAGCATCAATGTCAGTGTCAGTTCCATCCTCATTTTCAATAATTTCAAACAGAATATCGTCAGATTGGCCGGCAGCTTCATTTCCTGCTGCTGCAGCTACTCCCATGAGCGGAATATGTTCGTTATCAGGCGCATACACTTCTGTTTCAGCAACTGCGATTTCATCTTTCTCAGGATGAAATGTTTTGGCAATTACCCTGTTAAACCACCTCACAACACCATAGCTCACTAGAGAAAACCAGCCAATCATCAACACAACAATCAACGCCCCTGCTCCGGAAGCACCGAGCATATCCATCAGCCACTTATTCACATAATAACCGTAAGAACCACCTACTCCACTGCCAAACAAATTGTTAAATCTTGTAAAACCAAAGACGTAAGAGAAAAATACAGAAAAGATAATAGCGCCAAAAACAGTGACAAAGAAAAGCTTCAACAAACTTATTCTCTTAATTTTAAGACAGTAAAGGGCAATCCCCAAAAAGAAAAATGGAATTACGAAAGCCCCCAATCCAAACAGCTCCGACAATAAAAAATTAGCCCAGAAAAAACCCAATTTCCCACCACCGTTTTCGACAGGAATAAAAGAATGCCAAACATCGCTCCTTGACAACAAAGATTGATCCTCAGCCCATGTAAAAAGATAAGAACCAAGAGATATAAAAGTGTAAACTGCCAAAAGAAGGAAAAAAAGACCTGAAAACAATTTAAAAGCCTCCATCCCCTTAGGCACCGGCTCATATTCCCTAGCAGACTTCCTACCTTTAGAGCCCTTAGCACCACTCTTCTCCGACTTGCTCTTATTTTTACTCATAGACCATTTCTGCTACCAATTCAACTAATTCTCTCAATATGAGCCCCTATCGCATTTAAACGAATGTCAATATTCTGATATCCCCTGTCAATCTGCTCAATATTCTCAATAATGCTCGTTCCACTGGCACTCATTGCAGCAATTAACAAAGCAATACCCGCCCTTATATCAGGTGAAGACATCCGCATCCCTCTCAAATCAAAACCTCGATTATGACCAATAACAACAGCCCTGTGAGGATCACACAAAATAATCTGGGCACCCATATCAATCAACTTATCCACAAAGAAAAGCCTGCTCTCAAACATTTTCTGATGAATCAACACAGATCCTTTGGCTTGAGTTGCAACCACCAGAAAGACACTTAACAGGTCAGGCGTCAGGCCGGGCCACGGAGCATCAGCAATCGTCATTATGGAACCGTCTATGAAACTCTCTATCTCATAGTGTTCATGCGCAGGAATAAAAATATCGTCACCTCTTCTCTCCACAGTAACACCAAGTCTACTGAACTGGGCAGGAATAATCCCAAGCTCATCATAAGCACTATTCCTGATAGTCACCTCACTTGCAGTCATGGCTGCCAGACCAATAAAGCTGCCAATCTCCACCATGTCCGGAAGAATAGTATGCTCCGTGCCATTCAAAGAGGACACACCTTCAATAGTCAACAGATTGGAACCAATCCCCGAAATTTTTGCTCCCATCCTGTTCAGCATTCTGCAAAGCTGCTGAATATAAGGCTCGCAGGCAGCATTATAAATGGTAGTACAACCTTCAGCAAGAACCGCTGCCATAATGATATTAGCAGTACCTGTAACCGAAGCCTCATCGAGAAGCATATAACAACCTTTCAAACCGTTGGTAGTGAGCTCAAAAGAATTTCCACTCATTTCAAAATCAAACCTTGCCCCAAGTTTCTCAAGACCTGTCAAATGGGTATCAAGACGTCTGCGCCCTATTTTGTCGCCACCTGGCTTAGGCATGCAGGCAAAGCCAAATCTGGCAAGCAGGGGTCCTACAAGCATTACTGAACCACGCAGTGATGCAGAAAGACGGCAAAAATCTGCAGACCTCACAAAATCGAGATTTATATTTTTGGCACAAAAAGAGTAGCTGTAGGAGGCCTGTTCCAGGGCCGGGACGGTGAGTTGCTCGGCCGGGGCAAGTTGCTCGGCCGGAGCGGCAGGAACAGTCGTTCCGGCGGCGCCAGAGTTGGCGCTGCCGTTTGCACCGCTAATTCCACTTCCCAAATTACGCCCCAGACGCTTCACCTCAACCCCCAAATCCACAAGAAGCTCAATCAACTTATTGACATCCAAAATATTGGGCACGTTATGCACAACCACATTTTTATCAGTCAGCAACACAGCCGATAAAATTTGCAACGCCTCATTCTTAGCACCTTGCGGGACCAATTCACCTTTAAGACGATGCCCACCTTCTACTTTAAATACCGCCATAATAAAAATTATTGTAATAGATCTACAGTTTTTCCAAGAAAAGATTATCCATTTCTCTTCTGGCCAGACATTTTCTTTTTGTTACCCTGTCGAAAACTACGATGCACGTTGCGAGAAGAAGTATGCCCTGCACTATGAACATTACCACTATTTCCTTGAGGAACAAAAGTACTCAGATGCATATTCTCAGGAATTTTGATCTTGCCGTCGGAAAGTTCCACAATATCCTTAAAAATAGTCTCATCACTAACAGTGTCCTTATTCCAGATAAGATACTGCTGTCGCATATAATTGGCCAAAACCAGAATCATACTGTCACGTGCTTCACCCTCTTCCTTGTTTGCCACCATTTCAATCATATTCTGAATATTGCGTCCATAGTGAGGCGCTTTTAATGGCCTCTTTTCCAAAGGAATAGGATTAGGCTTTGTTACAAAAGTTTCTCTCGTCGGAACAGGATAAGGAGAATCTATATCTATCTGAAAGTCAGAAATTATATAAACATGATCCCAAAGCTTGTGCCTAAAATCACTCAAATCCCTGAGCTGAGGATTCAAAATGCCCATCACAGCCACAACCGCCCTGATCTGTTCATTTCTCTTCTCCTTGTCCTTAATATTCTTAACACGCTCAATCATCTTTTGAACATTCCTGCCATATTCCGGCATAATCAACTTAGGCCTCTGAGTATTATAATCCATAAATATAAATATCAATATTATCCATAAAAAATTAACTTATTACTTAATAACCAGTTCTTACTTATTAATTACTATCCAGTTCTTAACTGTCTAACCTCTGGTTACCCCTGGTTGGAACTTAGTTCCCGGCTGTATCTTAGACTCATCAGACTCCGGCCGCGAATTCGACTTGGGCCGTAACTTCGACTCCGGCCGCAAATTCGACTCCAGTCGCGAATTCGACTCCGGCCGCGAATTCGACTCCGAGAGTACATTAGTATCATGCTTTAACCCATCAACCTCCGGTTGTAATTTGTCAACCTCCGACAAAGATACATAAATTTTAGCACCTAATTCCTCCAAAAACAATGTCACCCGACTCTTCTCTACTTTCAACACCTTACAACATTTATTTTGAAAAGCACCAGAGACAATCTCCACCTTGTCACCAGCATAAATTATTTTCTTATTCTCAGCAATTCTCAAAAATTCCTTAATAGCCTCAATCTCACATTCACGAACTATTGCAGGACGATGCAAATAATAAATAATCCTTAATACCCCGTAAACCTTTAGAAGTGAATACAATTCACAATCATTACACTTCACGAAAATATAAGAGTTAAAAAGTGGTACTTCGACCATTTTCATCCTGTCACTCCATTTTTTTCTCTTCTTGTGAAGAGGAAGAAAAACTTCAACATCCATATCTTTTAAACGTGCAGCCACACGTTTTTCAGCTCTGGGAAAGGTATATAAGACGTACCAAGACATAGTGCTGAATAATTATTTGAAATTGACCGCAATTTAAGAAAAAAAACGCTATCCGCTCGCACCTGAGCCACGCATTTGCGCTGGCACCAGCCACCAGCTCGCACCTGTCGGAGTTTGTTGTAAAATGCTGATAAACAGGCGTGTAAAAATTGCATCTTTTTGTAAGCCAAATTTTACATCTTTCATTTCCAGCGTTTTACAACAAACTCCGACAGGTGCGCTCAGCAGCATGTCCATCCCCAAAAATTTGAGGAAAGTCAATTTCCTTATTCTTAAACTCATCAAAACCCGCTAAAATTTTGTCATAATCAGCATCCACAAGTTTTGCGGCACCACATTCCACTATCTCAACCCATTCAGTCTCAGGCCGAAGAATCAGAGAAGGTTTTTTAAAAAAGAAAGCTTCTTTCTGCACACCACCTGAGTCAGTAATTATTAGTTTAGCAGCCTTTTCAAGAGAAATCATCTCAAAAAAAGATGCAGGTGGCAAAAGCAAAACACCGGAACAAAGAGTTCCAAAGTCAATTGCCACAGCTTCCATCTTATCTCCAACCTCATCCCCACGCCCGTGAACACTTTGATCACTCCCCACTATATTATCGTTCAACCCATTGTCATCGTTAAACTCATCAACATCTTTAAACCTGTCAACTCCCTTCACACATGTTTCAATCTCACCAACAAGCCTAACAACCCGTTCATATATAGAAGGTTCTAAAGATTTTTTTAACATTTTGGTAGTTCGGGGATGAAGTGGAACAATTACAGGAATATTTTCAGCAATATCTGCAAGTGCCTTAAATATAGCATTTAATCTAATTGGATTATCTGTATTTATATCTCTATGAACTGTTGCTAAAATAAAATTGTTTCTCTTCAATTGCCATCCATTCCTTTTAAAGGACCCTTGATCAGACAAATCAGCAAAATCGGCACTTGCAACATTATCTGTATTATTATAACCCCTGAAAATCATATCGTTCCTAAGTATTCTCTCAACAATTCCTTCAAGTGGCGCCTTCTCATCTGCCAAATCAGCAAAAAAAAGAGAATTGTCGTACATTACATCTCCTGTGAGAAAAATTCCAGGTTTGTCAATAGAAAAATTATTTTTAACATTTACAACACTAAAATTTTGATTATTTTTTATTTTTGCTTCATCTTCAGAATCTAATCCTTCATGCAACTTTTCACTCATCCGCTCAATCTGTATTTCACTCGACTTTTCGATAAGTATTTCACTTGGCCTTTCACCAATCCCTTCACGCTTCAAATTCTTAATTCCAGTCTCCGTTGGAACAAAAAGAAAAGTAGATACATGATCACACACAATTCTGTTAATCTCCTCGGGCATTGATTTGTTAAAAGAACGCAAACCCGCCTCA
>Ga0208825_1000601_pt1 | contig 33140 bp, 13 predicted proteins | sample AD_UKC113_MetaG_FD_184450 | JGI IMG/M metagenome (GOLD analysis project Ga0208825, IMG submission 184450) | Active sludge microbial communities of municipal wastewater-treating anaerobic digesters from Hong Kong - AD_UKC113_MetaG (SPAdes)... | ecosystem: Engineered > Bioreactor > Anaerobic >...
GCGCCTTTCGGGTAAGCCCGATCCCGAACCCTCGCGGGCTTCTAACAAACAGTTCCACCAACGCCATCAACGTCAACTCCAGGCGATCTCTTCTAACCTTTGCACCTGACTTTTGTCAGTCAACCAGGCTTCCTGGTACAGTTGCGCGTTTTCCAACGCCACGCCGATGTTCACCGCAGCGTTGCGCAAGAAGGCCGTCTCATTCTCGTCAATGGCCGGGTGTCCGCGCTGCTGCCCCAGCACCAGCACCCCCAACACCTCGTCGCGGATCAGCACGGGGAGCACGAGGAGCTCCTCCAGATCTAGCGCCGTGCGGTAGACATCGAAGGGACTCACCAATCCCGGTGAGGACGTGAAGTTCCACCGATAATCGAGCTTTGACAACACCGCTTCGGTCAACTCCGGGACATCTTCGGGCACAAACCGCTCCTGAGGCTCTTCCACGACCAGCGTCGAACCGTCAAAACGGTATACAGCCGCAGCTTCAAGCACCCCACCGCGGTAGACCCAGTAGAGGGCCGGCATTTCAAGCCGTTGCGCGATCAACTGGGTCGTGTCATGGACCAGATCGTCGGGATCGAGGCTGGCGGAGGCGGTGCTCATCACTTCATTGAGCAAGGCGCGACGTTCAGCCTCCTGCCGCGTCGTCTCCAGCAGGAACAGGTTCTCCAACGCTACCGAAGTGTTGCGTGTCAGCGTGGCATAGAAGCGCAATTCCTCAGGGGTGAACTCATGCGGCTCTTTCGTGTAGACGAGAATGGTGCCGTAAAGCATCCCGCGCACCCGTAGTTGGAAAGCCACAAAGCCGCGCACCTTCAAATACTCGAACATGCCCCGGATTTCCGGGCCGAACCGCGACTCCTGACCAATATCCGGGCATATAAACGCGCCCTCCCCTTCCAGGGACGTATACACCGCCCGCCAGTACAACAGCGGATAGACATTGCCCGCCGCCACGGCTTGCCCTTCACGCGCCCAACCATCTACCACACGCAGCTGCGCCGGATTGTCCAGCGGCTCGAAAAGCCCTACCGACACCCGTTCCGACTCCGGACGACGGCTGAGGCCCTCGATCACCGCATGGAAGATGTCTGCCTCGGTGTGCGCCTCCGTGATCTTCTGCCCCACCTCATACAGGGTCGTGGTCTCGGTCAGCACCGACGTCGTCTGCTCAAACAACAGCCGGTTTTCCAAGGCCATGCCGACCTGCTCGCGCACCGCCTGAAGCAGCTCCAAATCCTCCTCCGACCAGCCCTCCTCCGGCGTCTCGAGCGTGGTATCCACTCCCAAGACCCCCAGGGGTTCACCCAGCGGCGAGGTGATGGGCGCCAGCACAAAGGCCCCCTGATCGTCCTGTTGCTGCGTCACCTCCCCGCGCGTCAAGTCGGCCAGCGCCAGCGCTTCACGTTGCCGCCACAGCTGGCTCACCTCATCCGCCGGCTCCGAGCCGGATTCCAGCAACGGAACCAGGCGGGCCGCATCGTAGGCATATCCTACCACCGTCTGCCCGCGCACGTACTTGGCCCAGGCTTCACCGGTGAGCTCACGTTGCATGCGCTGCAACTCCTCGAACCGTTCCTGGGCCTCGGCAAAGAGCCAGGCGTTCGCAATGGCGCTGGCGATCTGATCCGCCACCGTCTCCAGCACCAGGATGTCGCTTTCGGAGAACGCCTCCGGCAAGGCGGATTGAATGGTCAGCGCACCGATCACGTCGCCGCGCGAAATCAGGGGCAGAGCAATCTCTGAGCGAGTCTCCGGCAAGAGCGGATTGTCAAAACGCACCGCCTCACGGCCCACGTCGAAGGCGATGCGGGCCTGGCGTTCCTGCATCGCCGCTCCCACCATGGATTGCCCGCCAATCAGCAGGCGATGTCCCATCTGCAGCATCTGCGCGCCGGCCGCGCCTGTGCCAGCGCGCAGCACGGCCCACTTTCCCGTATCGTCAATCAGGAAAGCGCCGACGTAGTAATATCCAAAACGCTCGCGGACGAGTTCCACAGCGCGAGGCAGCAATTCCTCCAGGTTGAGGATCGAGGAAGTCGCCCGCGAAATCTCCGCCGCCGTTTGCAATTGCTGCGTACGATATTCCAGAGTAGCGAGCAGCTGCTTGCGGGAGGTAATATCGTTCATCACCCCCACCATGCCGATCACCGCGCCCTGAGCGTCAAAAACCGTGGATTTGCTGAAGATCACGTCATGCTCGACGCCATCCGCATACCGCGCCCGCGTCTCGAACGTCTGCACCCCCGGTTCGCGAATCAACGCCATATCGGCCTCGTGTTGCGGACCCGCCACTTCAGGATCAATGGCCTCCGGCAATTCGAGCATAGTCTTGCCCAAAATCTGTTCTGACGGCAGGCCCAGCACTTCCTCAGCGAAGGCCTTGTTGACGATGCGATGAGCCCCATGAATGTCCTTGTAGAAGACGGGGTTAGGGATAGATTCGATGATGGACCTGAGCAAAATCTGGTTGGACTCGGCCTCTAACGCCGCCTGGCGCGCCTGACTGAACAGTCGGGCATTCACAATCGCCGTCGCGATCTGATCCGCCATCGTCTGCAACATGAGGATGTCATCCTCGCTGAAGGCTCGCGGCAGCTCCGATTGAATGGTCATGGCGCCAACCGCCTCGCCGCGCGCGACGAGGGGCAGCGCCATTTCAGAGCGCGTCGCCGGCAGTTCGGGGTTGTCAAAACGCACCGCCTCAGCCCCCACGTCCAACGCGATGCGCGCCTGACGGGCGGCCACGCACGTCCCGATCATGGATTGGCCCCCGACCCGCAACCGATGTCCGGCCGCCAACATCCGCGCGCCGGCTTCCCCGGTGCCAGCGCGCAACACGGCCCACTGCCCTTCCGCGTCCACCAGGAAAATCCCCACGTAGTAGAGACCGAAGCGCTCGCGAATGAGGGCCACGAGCTGGGGCAGCAATTCATCCACGTCAAGGATCGAATACGCCGCCCGCGAGACCTCCGCCCCCGTGCTCAGCAACTGCGTGCGGCGCTGCGCCGCCGCGAACAACTGCGCGTTGGCAATCGCGGCCGCTGCCTGATTGACCATGCCCATGAGGAGCTCCAGATCGTCGTCGTTGAAATCGCGCTCCTCCGGCAAGTTGATCGCCGTCATCGTGCCCAACGTCACGCCGCGGTAGATGATCGGCGCCACCATGATGGAACCGCAGTGCGTTTCCAGGCGGCGTTGTTGCACCTCCGGCGTCTCACGCGGGTCGGGCCGGTCCTTTGAAGAGAGCGTCGGACGGCCCTCGCGCAGCACCCACCCGCTCAACCCCGCCCAGAGTTCCTGGTACGACACGTCCAAGGCGATGAATTCCTTGCCCGGCCCGCCGCGCGTGAAATGCGTCACCCGTTCCGTCTCCACATCGAAGGTAATGAGGGACACACGATTGGCCGGCAAGGTGGCGGCGACCTGCTCCGTGATCTCCTGCAACACCTCCTTCAGGTCTTTCACCAGCATGACCGCGCGTCCCACCTGATACAGAGCTTGCGTGCGGACGAGAGCCCGGCGCATGTTTTCAAACAGCTGCGCGTTAGCCACCGCTGCCGCCGCCTGCGAGGCCATGGCGACCATCAGGTCTACATCCTCAGGAGAAAAATCAGGGCGATCCAGACTGTTGAAAGCCGTCATCGTCCCCAACAGCTCTCCCCGATACTGCAACGGCGCCACGATGACGGCCCCGGTGCGATGGCGTTTGCGCCGCTCGCTGGCCTCCCGACCTTCGCGGGGGTCCTCAAAGCCCTTAGGTGAATAGGCCGGTTGCCGGTTAGCAATCACCCAGCCACTCAAGCCGTGCTGTAACTCATCGAAGGAAGGCAAATTACGCTCTTCCCGCATCCGGCCGCCTCTCGCCGCGTGAACGACCTTTTCAGCCGCAAAGTCGAAGGTGTAGATCACCACCTGATCCGCGTCGAGCGTCTCGGCCACGCCATCCACCACCGTCTGCAACGTCTCTTCCACGCTCGCCAGGGAAGTGACCGAGCGGTTCGCCCGATACAACGCCTCAGTCCGCGCCAGAGATCTCTGGGTCTGACCGAAAAGCTGCGCGTTTTGAATGAAGATCACCACCTGACTGGCCAGCAATTGTCCCAGGTACTGCTCATAAGGCGTGAAAGTGCGCCCCTCCCGGTCGTCCGTCACCACGAGGACGCCGACGACCTGATCCTGCCACAACAGAGGAATCGCCATGGCCGCGTGGAAAGGCGCATCCTGGAATTCAGCGGGACGATTGGCCCACTGCCCATAATCATTCCGTACTTTGAGCTGTTTGGCGACATAGGCCTGGCCCACCAACCCCTCACCCGGTGCCAACCGCGTCCCCACTTTGGTCGCGTAGCCGCTCTGCAATGACAGCACCAGCTCCAACTGCTGTTCTCCCTCACGCCAGAGCCAGATACCACCGCCAGTGGCATCGAGCAATCTCACAATGCGGGGGCCCAAACTCTCAAGCATGGGGCTCAGCTCGCGCTGTTGTCGCGCCAGTTCGAGCGAGATCTCATACATCGAGCTCATCGCCTGATACCGTCGTTGCAACAGCTCGTAATCCTGCTCCAGCTCCTGATAAGCGGTCATGGATTCCAGCACATCCCCGACGCGGGCCGCCAGCAAACCCAGCAGCGGCGGCGCGGCGGGTGAGAAAGACTTGCCCGACTCCAGCTGCAGCGCGCAGATCAGCCCGGCCACTTTCCCCGCGAAAGTGACCGGCGCCAGGAGCACGTCCTGCGGGGACGTGGGCAGCTGCAACACCGCCAGCTGCTCCGGCGTCTGCCATACCACCGGCTCTTCACGCACCCCGTCCCGTTCCAGGTCAACCACTTCCAGCGGCGGGAGCTGCACAAGGGGCACCCCCACCGCCGCACGCGGAAGCAGACGGGACGCCGTCTTGGAGTCGCCATCGGCGGCATAGAAGAGCGCCGCCGGGCAGGAACACAGCTGCGTGACGAGAGCCACAATCTGTTCGCCCAGCTGCGCGAGTCCCCCCGCACGCAGCTCGGACCTGGAAATCGCCGTTATGACCGCCAGCGAAACACCCGGGTCAAATTGCATGGCATCAGCATTCATACTCTCAGGTCTCCCTAACTCTCCGTGGACGCGCCATCATCTTCCACGGGATTCGGCTCGTCAGCAGCGCGCGACGCCAGCTCTCCGGTAGGTTTCTTGCGTCGCGCGGGTCCCACAGCGCCAAGGCGCACCACCGCCCGCGGCGTCTCCAAAGCGCGTCCCAATTCGCGCGCGGCCGTCTGCAACACGCTCTGCACGTCCGGCGCCGCTTGCAGCTGCTCGCCGATCTCGCGGATGAGCTGCTCGCGCCGCGCCCGCGCCGCAGTGGCTTCCAGCTGATAGAGGTTCTGGATGGCAATTGCCGCCTGCCCCGTGAGGGTGCTCAGTCGGCGCTGCTCTTCCTCCGTGAGATGAGTCACGGCGTCAAAGGCCGCCATCAGCGTGCCGATGGTCTGTCCGCCTGCCGCCAACGGGGCGAACACGAGGGTGCGCGCCCCCAGGTCTTCCTCGAAAAAGAGGCGCGCCGGGGCGAGGGGATCCACTTCGCGGGTCACGTCCGTGATCGTCGAGCTGTGCTCGCGCTGCAGGTAAGGTTCCAACAACGGGAAGGCGTTGCCCCGCGCCAGGAGGGAAACGTCGCTTTCCGGCGTCGCGGTCCAGCGGGCCGCCAACAGGGCCTTCGTCGGGCGCTGACGCTCAGTCCAGGGGCGGTCATACAACAATGTCGCCGCGAAGTGCGCCCCGCTGCCGAGCGCCGTGTACTGGCGCATCACGTCCAGAATCTGCGCATAAGTCTGTGCGGCGTTCAGCGCGCCCCCGGCTTCGTACAACATCTCGGTCTCGGCCAGCGCCGCCTGCACTTCGCGGAACAGCCGCTCCCGCGCCAGGGTGCTGGAAAGCGCCGCCGCCACCGTGCGCACCGAAATCAGCTCCTCCGGCTTCCAATCGCGTTCCCGCTGACTGTTGCCAAAAGCCATGAAGTTCGGCTCCGTCGTCTCGCCCGGCACCGCGATCAACAGCAACGAGTGGAAGCCCAAGGCCTGCAGCATCCGCTGCTCCGCCGCACTGGCGTCATGCCAATCCGCACGGACAATCCCCTCCGCGCGCAAGGCCGGCAGCCATTCCGGGACGTCTTCCAGGCGCCATTTGGACGCGGCAGCCACGGCCTGGCCGGCAGCGCTCGACTGCGCCCACCGTGCGACCACTTCCCAATGCCCACCGGCGCCCTCCGAACGCACTTCACAGTATTGCGCCGCGTCGGTTTCCAGCGTTTCCCCCAGGAGCTGCAACACCGTCGGCATGGATGCGGTGCCCCGTTCCGCCAGCTGCGCCGTCCCTTGCGCGACGGCATCGCGGTAACGGGCCTGCATCTCCACCACCGCCAGGGTCTGTTGCAGCTGCCCGAATTGCAGCGCGTTCTGCGCCGACGTCGCCAGCTGCGACCCCAAGAACTCCAGCAAACGCACCGCCTCGTCGGTGAAGAAGCCCTCCTGAGTGCTGTTGGCGAAAAGCACGCCGACCGTCTCCGCCCCCAGGCGTAACGGCACCGCAGCCTGGGAGGCCAGGCCCAGCTCCTGCAAGGCCGGCGCAATTTCGTCCCCTGAAATCAGGCGATTGACGATCACCGGCCGTCCCTCGTGCAACACGCGGGCCGTCACGCCGGCGACCCGAGGCGGGGCTAGTGTTTCGGGAGCCACATAGGCGGGCGATGTCCCGGCATGACCGGAGAAAGGAGTGGCGTTGCCACGCGCCCAGAAGAAAGCGCGCGTGCGCTGCACCCCCAGGAGGCGCAGAGCCCACTCCGCGCCCTGCGTGAGCACCGCCTCCACCTCGCGCATCCCGATCATATCGAGGCCAGCCTCGTACAGCTGCTGCAGGTCGCGCGCGCGCCGGGCGCTTTCCTGGTACAGACGTGCGTTTTCCAAAGCCACCGTCGCCTGAGCGGCGAAAAGTTCCGCCAGCCGGCTCACGACCGCGTCGAAAGGCATCCCGCCGCGAGGACGGGTGACTACCAGCACACCAATCGCGCCGCGCGCTGCCAGCAAGGGGATGCCCAACGCCGGCCCCACGGTCGAAAGGTCCCCCGCACCGAGCTGCTCCCAGGTCATGTAATCCCCGGTCTGAATGACCCGACGCTCGGTCCAGGCCGTGCCCGGCAGCCCCTGCCCCGGTGACACCCCCAGGCCCTGATAGGAAGTGAGCGTCCCTTGCGCGCACACACACTGGAGAGTCTCGTGAGCCTCGTCGTAACGCCAGAAGGCAGCCCCATCCGCCACGAGCAGCTCCTGCGCCTCGTCCACGACCAGTTTTTCCGTCGCTTCGGGATCCCGCACCTGACCAAAGTGCAGCGAGGCCTCATACAGCAGCTGTAATTCGGCGGAACGGCGCTGCGTCTCTTCCATGAGGTGCAGGTTTTCCAGGACCACGGCGACCTGGCCGGCGAGGTTGCGCGCCAGAGCGCGGGTGTCCGGGTCAAGCAACACGTCCTGTTGCCGGCGCACCAGCGCCAGGAAACCCGCCTGCGCGGTCGCCGTGCGGATGGGGACATACAGCACACGCTCGAGGTCGTAACTCCCGGCCAACGATGGCACCTGTCCTAACGGCAGCAGTTTCCCCAGCTCCGGCTCCATCAACCCATGGAAGAAAATCTGCAAATCGGCGGGCAGCGTATAGAAGGCCCCGGCGTCGAGCGCCTTTTCACCTTCGGGAAGCACGAAGGCCTGCAGACGCACTTCCTGAGGCGTCGGGACACCGCCCTCCGCCGTCGCGGCGCGGCGGGGGAAGATAAAGACTCCTACCGCCATCGCCAGACCCCGCGCCAGAATCATCGCAATTTCCTCAAGCGCCTGATCGGGGTCGAGGGTCATGGCCGCTGTCTGCAAGACCGCATTGAGCAACGCCTGCTGCCGCGCGGTGCGCTGCGTCTCCTCGAAGAGGCGCGCCGTCTCCAGCGCCGAAGCGACCTGATCCGTCACACTACGAATCAACGCGAATTCCTCTTCCGTCCACACGCGCCCCGGATCCGACAACGTCAACATGCCGATGGTCTGATCACGATATTGCACCGGCGTCATCACCGTCGCGGCATCGCCAGTGGCCAGGGGGGTGTTACTTTCGGTCAGGCGCTCCACCGGCACCGGCAAGGGCAACACCGGCTCGACCAACACGCCATCGTATTCATACGCCTGCACCTGGAGCCGATTCAGCACGCGCGCCCAGCCCTCCCGCCGGTAGTCCTGCTGAATGGCCTGGAGCTCGGCCAGCGTGCTCTGCGTCTGTTCGATGAGCAGTGAATTGCGCAGCCCCACCGAAACCTGATCTGCCAGCAGCTGCAAGACCTCAATGTCGGCAGAAGAGAAAGCGCTTACCTGAGTACTCTGCACGTCCAACACGCCCACGACGTGCTGTTCAGTATCCACCAGCGGCAACGCCATCTCCGAGCGAGTCTCGGGCAGGTCGGGGTTGTCGAACCAGACGGCGTCCTCGCCCACATCCAGGGCGATGCGCGGTTGCCCCGTCGCCGCCACGCTCCCCACGAGGCCCTGCTGTCCTATCCGCAGGCGATGTCCCCGCGCCAACATGCGCTGTCCGCCCTCTGAAGAAGCAGCGCGCAGCACGGCCCATTCCCGCGGCTGATCCACCCAGAAGATGCCGGCGTGATAATACCCGAAGTGTCGGGAAATCGCGTTGACCGTGGTCTCCAACAGCGTCGGCAGGTCCTGAATGGTCACCGCTTCCCGGGCGACCAGAGAGACCGCCTGCAGCTGTTGGTTACGGCGCGCGAGGTCTGCCGTGCGCGCCTCGACTTGCTGCTCGAGCGTCGTCACCAGCTCCCGCAGCCGATCGCTCATGGCGTTGAACGATTGCGCCAGGAAGCCGATCTCATCGCCGCGGCGGATGCCAATTTCATAGGAAAGGTCACCCGCGCCCACGATCGCGGCGCCCTCAGCGAGCTGCTCCAAAGGTCTGAGCACCGCGCGCCGCATGAAAACCTGCAACAGCACCAGTAACAACAACGCCAGGATCAGCACGCCGCCCACTGGCAACCAGGGCAACCACGGGGGATCTACAATCTGGCTATAAGCTCCCACCACGGCGTACAATTGTTGCCCGGAAATGTCCGGGCGGGTCATGCAGCGGACCACGAGATGCAGGTTGCCGTACTGTGGCACGCGCGTCTGGAGGACTTGCACATCCGGGACGTTCAGATCCATCAGGACCTGCCCCGCCATACCCGACGTCGAGTGCAGCACGATGATGCCATCGCCGCGCACCAGGGCGGCGAAAGCCAGCTCCGGCTGACCGGCAATACTATCGCGCAGGTAACGCTCCAGGCCCGGCACATCGCGCACCGAAGTAATGAACGGCGCTACCATATCCACGTGCTGACGTACCTGCTGCGTGATCATGTGCCCTTTTCCCAGACGCGCATCCCGGTACTCGTTGCGGAATTGCGCCCCCGCGAAGAACAGCAACGGCGTCAATAGCAGCAAGGGCAACACGACGATGATGAGCACCATCTGCCAACGCAGGCTCAAGCCTTTTCTGCGCATGCTCGATCTCCTCAAAAAAAATGCGTAATGCGTAATGCGTGATGCGTGATGCGTAATGCGTAATGCGTAATGCGTAATGCGTAAGTGATCTCCTCAGAAAATAAAACCCGTGCTCACGCGCTCACGTCATTTCCATTTTCGGTGGTGCGCCGCAGGAACATGTGTCAACTCTGAAAATAAGCGAAAAAGCGAATCAGCGGATCTTACGTTCGCACATTCGCACGTTCGCACGTTCGCACCTTCACACGTCTACGTTCTCACGCTTGTAAAATTCTTTACCAGGCGGGAAACGATGCGGTTCCCTATTGGAAACGCTCCGGTTGCGCACTGGTAACTTTTGTTGCGCCCCCACGCCCCTTCACCAAGCCCCGCCGACAACTCCCCCGCGACAATGCCAACGGCTCACGGCGCCGGGAAAGTGCCGCCCACACTGGCGGTGACCAACAACTCAAAGGGCGCCAGCAACCCCCAATGTCGCGCTGCAGCCAGGTTGAGCGTCAGGATGTTGCGTTCAGGACGCTGTGGCAACAGCGCCGCCGGATCTGTCCCACCCACAATCCTGAGCGCCAGCCGGGCCGCGGATTTGCCCTGCTCCTCTCCCGACAGGACCAGGCCGCCCACGGCGCCTTGCGTGACCGTCTCCTGCCACAGGCCAAACACCGGCGCCTCGGAATTCAGCAATGTCCAGCGCAGGACTTCGTCAGGCGGCACCAGCGCGCCGGACGCGTCGTGCACGTGATCGTATTTACCCAAAATCACGAAATCCAGCGTCGCAGCTTCCTGCACGAACGCCTGCCACTCCTCCCAATCATCCGTCTGACGCCAGACGGGCGTGGCCGGATGCGGCGGATCCTTGAGCAGGGCCTCGAAGATAGCCTCCGTCGCCACGTTATCGGTTGAGGAAACGTCCCCGAGAACCATAAATTTCGCGGGATTTTCGAGCATACTCACCGCCAGACGCCCCGTCTGGATCGGGTAGGGCAGTTCCAAGACCCCCGTCACGTTGGGACGGTCCAAACCGCTGGCGATGACGTCGCCGCTGAAACTGCAAAACACGATCCGCTGATGGGGATCGGGGTAAGCCGAAATCACCTGTCGGGTCGCCTGATTGCCCACCGTGATGAGAATGTCAGGGGCAAACGCCTGACTCTGGGCGATGGCCTCCGCGATCGCCGTCTTCCCCGGCGCGACCAGCGTTCCGACATCAAGGGGCAGCCAATAGTCACCCAACACCAGGGTCTCTCCCAGCTGATATCCTCCTTCCCTGACCAGCGTTTCAACCAGACCGATCCGCACCTGCCCGCCCCAGGTCTCCGATACGTCTCCGCCATAAATGAGAAACAGCCGCAGCGAGGCCGACGGCGCCAGCGTCAAAGCAACGGGAGCAAGCGGCGCGGTCGGGGCCGGCGTTGGCGCACAGGCCGAAGCCAGCAACGCCAGCGAGAGGCACAAGCCCAACACTGTCCACCCTTTCCGCGATTTCCGTAGCGGCCTCATGTCATCCCCCACCCTTGGGATTGGCCCTGCCGGAGCCAGAAGGCGGCAGCAGCTGAATCCGGGCGCGATCCACCTGGAGTGCACGTCCCAGCTCTTCCACGGCGCTGCGCAAGACGGCATCTATCTGCACCGAGCCGCGCACCCGTCCCACAATTTCACCCCGGGCGCGCTCGCGTTGAGCGCTGAGCCGGGTGTCCTCCAGCAGCCGGGCGTTTTCAAGCGCCAGCCCCAATTGATCCACCACCGTCGCCGCCAGACGCTGTTGATCCTCAGTCCAGGGGCGCGGCGATTCGAAGGCCAGCGTCCCCAACAAACGCTGTTGCACGCGCAGCGGCGCCATCAGCCAATAGGCTCCGTCGTATTCAAGCGTCTCCACGCCTGCAGGCGGATGACTTTCCACCAGCTGCTCCAGGTCTTCGGATAGATTGGGCTGGATCATCAGGCGGTCATAGGCATAATCCACCCGGCGATTCCGCCGCGCCAGCGCCGTCCGCCAACCGCGCACCACATCTTCCTCCTGGTACTTTTCCAAACGGCTCAGCGATTCCCGCATGTCGGTCAGCAGGCGTGTATTTTCGAGGGCGCTCGCCAGATTGTTCGCCATCAAGACCAAGGCCTCACGGGCCTCCTGGTCGAACGTCCTCGCCTCGACACTCAGGAGGTCCAGGACCCCTATCACCGCGCCGCCGCTCACCAGAGGCAGAACCAGCTCGGCCTGAATGACAGGCCACTCTGGCGGCCCCGCCCAACGCGCCAGTTCCATGGGCGTCGCGGCCAGCCGCAGACGCCCGGTGTTCACGACACTCTGCACCATGCCGGGTTCGGCCAGGAGCAGATGGGCGCGCTCCATGAAGCGCTGCGAGCCCACCCCGCCCGCCGTCGCACGTAGACGCAACGAGGCGCGGACGTCATCTACCAGGTAAATGCCCACGTGTGTGATAGCAAAATGCTGGCAGATCAAGTCAGCTGCCGTCTGCAAGAGCACACCCAAATCCGTGAGCCCCGCGATTCCCTGCCCTACCGCGACGATGGCGCTGAACTGCGCCGTCCGGCGCTGCAACGCCTCCGTGCGGTCGGCGACGCGCTGCTCCAATTGCTGGCGCGAGAGTTCCAACTGCTGCTGCATCGCGGTCAAATTGCTGAAGGCGGCATTCAGGCTGCGCATGTTCAGGTATGTGAGCAACCCACCTGTCGTAACCAATACCCCAAGGATGAACGCGCAGGTCAAAAAAGTTCTGCCTTGCGGCAAAAGCAAGACGAGTGGGGTATAGAGCCCGAGCTGTGAAGCCCCCAGCAACAACACGTAGTAAACGAGGACCACCGCCGTCATTGTCAGCGCGTAGCGGGGGGCAATCAAAATGCCCCCGACGGTGACCGTCCAAATGAACAACACCCATGCGGCAGACGCCGGGCCGTCAAACACATACGCCGCGGCCGCAATCCCCACAAAATTGATCCAGACATACGCGAGAACCATCTGCCGCAGGTAGCCGCGCTTGGCTAACGCGATGCAGCCCAAAGAGACAGGCACAAACGCCAGCGGGAACGCCGCTCCAGTGATCGCCGTCGTCGCATCCAGATGCCCTAACAGGTAGCTCGCGAGAAAAGAAGCGGCGAGGTACAACACCAATCCCGTGCTGACTACCATCAGGATATTGAAAACCCGCCCCTGGCGTTCTATTTCAGGATCAGGGGACGCGACCCGTATCAGCCGTTCCCACCAGTTCAAAGACGCCGGTGCAGGCGCCGCTTGAGTTTCCATCAGGCCTGGTCCTCCTTTTCCTCTCCCAACACCAGCCGCACGGCAGCGCGTTCTGAGCCTAACGCCTGCGCCAGATCTGCCAGCGCCTGCTGCAAGACGGCCTCGATTTCCACCTGCTGACGGAAACGCGAGGTCAATTCACCGGCGGTCTGTTCCAACAGGGCGCTACGCCGGGTTGCCTCCAGCAGCCGGGCGTTCTCCAACGCCAGGCCGAGCTGACTGGTGACCGCTTCCACCAAAGCGCGCTCGTCCTCACGCCAGGGTCGGTCGGATTCGAAAGCCATCCGTCCCAACGTGCGCTCGCCCACATTGAGAGGCACGAGCAAGACATGCCCGCCGTCCGGGCGATCCTGGGCCTCGATCTGTACGGGTTGGACGCTGCCAAAGAGCGCCTCGCCCTCCTCCGGCACGACCGGACGCACCTGCACCAGGTCATACAACAGGCCGATGCGCCCCTCCCGCCGCGCGAAGAGCTGCCGCCATTGCCCCAGGAACTCTTCCTGTTCGTACCGCGAGAGGCGTTCCTGCAAACGGCGGGACTGCTCCCGATGGCGGGCGTTGAGAATGGCCACCCCCAAGATGTTGGTCACCGCCGAGAGCACTTCCAGGGCCATTTCGGAGAACGTGTCAGGCGCCGTGCTCTCCAAAGCCACCACCCCCAGCACCCGCCCCGGCACGACGATGGGCAGCGCCGCCGCTGACACCGAAGCGGCCAGCTCAGGAAATGGCTTGTAGTAAGGATCGGCGTACACATCGGTTGCCACATACGGTCGTCCAATGGCCGCGGCATAGCCGACAATCCCTTCCTCGCCCAGACGCAGCTGGATGTCAGGGGACAATCCCCGCACTGACGCCTCCAACACCAGGTGCTTGCCGCTCTCATCCGCCAGGAACACCATCACCTCATAGGCATGGAAGGTCTCGGAGAGCAAATGCACCGTCCGGTCCAACAGCTCCCGCAGGTCAGTCGCCAGAGCAATGACGGCGTCGAGTTCCTCCAACATCATCAAATTGCGGGAGAAGGATTCCGCCTCAGCGGTGCGCTCGCGCGCCTGCAATTCCAGCGCCGCCAGGTGACGCCGGAAAGCACTCATGGACTTTTCAAATTCTGCTCGCGTTGCCGAGAGATGGCCCAAAACGTCTCCCAACAGCGGCATACACATGCCCAACAGCAGCACTACGAACAGGGGAATAGCACGCCGGACCTCGGCAGCTGCTTCCCCGGGCGGCACATAAACGCCGGCCTCTTCCAAGGCGAAAATCCCCGCCCCCAACAGGATGGCCCCCAGAAACAGGCCGTACGTCACCGTGCGGGAAAGGAAACTCACAGCAATCACCATCGGCCACACGAAAAATACCCACAGGCTGGAGCGCGACCCCCCTCCTGTGAGGATCGCCAGCGCCACCAACACGAAGACGAAGGGCACATAAGCCGCAGCGACAGGACGATAAGTGCCCCGCCTGTTGAAGAACAGCCCCAGACCATGCCCCACCAGGCTCACCCCGCCCAAAACAAGCAGGGGCGACGTCAAAGCGTGCATCCCCGCGAAGCACGCCGGCACCACGATCGAGGCAATGCCGCCCATCAGCAACGCAAGGTTGAGGAGCGTCGCCATGCGCACCTCATCGCCGTTGGCGTCCCAAACACGGAGCCACCGCGCCAGCGCGGGTTGGGGATCCGTCTTCTTCCGCCGGGGGAGCTGCACTTCCCGATCTGAGGGTTCCATCGTCACGCCATCCGTCGCCATGGCCTACTCCTTCACTTCCAGTTCCACGGCCGCCCGACGCACGCCGAGCGCCAGGCTGAGCTCGCGCAAGGCCCGTTCCAACAGCGATTCTACTTCCATTTCAGCGCGCACCCGTCCAGAGATGGCGCCAGCCAGCTGCTCGCGCGCCGCCCGCGCCCGAGTGTCTTCCAACAAGCGGGCCACCTCGAGCGCCTGCCCCAACCGTGAACCGATTTCTTCGAGGAGGGGGATCGCATCCGCAGCCAGCTGCTCCCCCCGCGAGCGAATGTTGAGCACGCCAATGACCTGCTCGCGCACACGGATGGGAAGGGCCAGGGTCGTGACCTCTCCCTCAGTTTCCATGCCGGCGGGAGATGGCTGCCGGTACACTACGGCGCGCCCCTCGCGCCAGGCCTGTTGCGCTTCGGGAGTGCGCTCGGTCGTCATTTCCAGGTCCACGCCGTCGTAGCGATACGCCCGCAGGCGCCGGGTGCGCGTGAGGTACTCGCGCCAGGAGTCCACCGTGTACGTTCCAATGGCCGCCTCGAGCTGGCGCACATTGCGGTCCGCTGCCGCCAGCAAGCGCGCGATCTCCAGCGCATTGGCCAGCTGGTCGGCCAGCGTCTGCAACATCGCCACGTCGTCCGCACTGAAGCCCTCAGCAGCAAGGGTATGGATACACAACGCGCCCAGGGCCTTTTCGCCCCGCAGCAGCGGTAAGGCGATCTCAGTCACATGGCCGTTTCCCTCCAGCGTCGCCAGCAAAGGAAGACTGACCTCCTCCGACAGCTGCGCCTCACGCAAGGCCACGCTGCGCGCAGCCGGGCTCTCCCCCCCTGCCAACAATCGCAAGCCGGCCTGCAGATGCTCAGCCGCGCGCTCGCCCACGGCCGCGCGCAACAGCAACCAGTGACGGGCCTGTGGGTCATCCTCTGCGCCGGCTTCCTCTTGCAAAAAGAGCGCCACTCCCGGATAGCCCAGGCGCTCAGAAATCAAGGCAACGGCCTGCGTCAGCAGCTGCGAAACATCCAAAATCGCCGAGAGAGTACGGGAAATCAACGCCGCTTCCCGCAATTGCACGGCACGCCGCTGCGCCTCATCCTCCATATTTTTCAAGCGGGTCACGTCATTGGAGATGCCTACCAGGCCCATGATCTTGCCAGAAGCGTCGCGCATCGGGATTTTGGTCGCCAGGAACCAACGCGACTGTCCTTCGCGGTTGTACATGTGCTCGAGCCGCTGCACAATGGCAGCCCCCTCGCGCACGACCCGCAGATCGTCTTCCCAGGCCGCCTGCGCGCTCGGCCCCACAAAGAAGTCCAGGTCCGTCTTCCCAACGACCTTTTCTGGATCCTCCGCCCCCAACGCCACAGCCTGGGCCGGGTTGACGCGGGTAAAGCGCAACTCGCTATCTTTGAAATACACCGAGTCGGGGATGTTGTTGATCAAGGTGCTCTGCTCTACCTCTTTGCGGGAAATCGTCTCCAGACGCACGCGGTTCTCCAAAGAGACCGCCGCCTGTCCAGCCAGGTTCAGCAACACCCGCGTCTCCGAGGTGGAAAACTCGCGCGCCTTGCGATAAGCGGCCACCAACAGGCCCGTCCACTCGCCGCCAACAACCAACGGCACGAACGCTAACGCCCCGGCCTTGAAGCGCTCGCGGAAGAGCCGCCGCGTGCTGGTGCTCAGCTGGACATCCGCCGCCAGGTTGGAAATCCACAACGGAGCCTCCGGGCGCACCCGCTGGGAAGCATCCGCCAACGCCAGCAGGTAATGCGCGTCGAAAGCTTCAGGCGGCACTTCATGCGTCCAACGCGCCAGCGGTGAGAAAGCCGACGGTGGCGCATCCGGCTGCCAGGGCCGGTCGAAGCGCTCCAGGCTCACGAAGGCGTCCGCATCCCCCAACGACGTGTAACGGCGCAGTACCTCCAGAATGGCCGCATAATCTGGACTGGCGCTGAGCTCGGCCGTCGCGCGATACAGCAGGTTCACCTCCTCGGCGTTGCGTTGACTCGCCTCGAACAGGCGAGCGTTCTCCAAAGCCACCGCCAGCTGATCGGCGATGATCATCATCAAGGTCACGTCTTCCTCGGAGAAAGCCGCCTCGCGGGAGGACTGCACCGTCAATGCGCCGATGACTTGAGCGCCGCGACGCAGGGGGATGGCCATTTCGGAGTGTGTGTCGGGCAACAGCGGGTTATCGAAACGTACCGCTTCGGCGCCAACATCGAGTGCGATGCGAGGACGGCCCTCGGCCACACAAGCCCCGATCATGGAAGTGCCGCCGACCTCCAAGCGATGGCCGGCCTCCAACATGCGGCGGCCCGCCTCACCGGTGCCCGCGCGCAACACCGCCCACCGTCCCTCTGCATCGGTGAGGAAAGCACCCACGTAGTAATAATCGAAGCGCTCACGGATCAGTTCGACCGCGCGTTCGAGCAGTTCCTGCGGCTGCAGCAGCGAAGAAGTTGCCCGCGCCACCTCGGCCGCCGTCTGCAATTGAACCGCGCGCTGTTGCACTTCCTGGAAAAGGCGATTCGCCTCCAGCGCGTTGGCAACCTGCAGGGCAATGGTCTGGAGCAGTTCCTGATCGGAGGGCGTGAAGAGATTCTCAAATTCATAGCTCTCGATCGCCATGACCCCCACGACTTTGTTGGCGGTGATGAGCGGCACGCCCAGCCACGAGAGCGCCTCGTCGCCTACCAGGCTCAGCCCCTGCGAGACCATGAAAGCGCGGTTTTCCTCCAGGTTGGCCAGATGCAGGGGAGTGCGATTGCGGATGATGTAGCCGGTCAGCCCCTGTTCCAGCTTGTGCTTGCGGGGCGCCTGCAATTGTCCGTGCGCCATCTGGAACGCCAGCGTCCACTCCTCACGCCCCTCTTCGTATGTAGCGATGAAGAAATCCTGGGTGTCGAAAAGCCGGCTGACCTGTTCATACGCCTCGCGCAAAATGGCATCCAGGTCGGGCGCCTGCGCAAACGCCTCCTGCAGGTCGGCGAGCACCGAGAGCTCTTTGATCCGCTTCTCCCGCTGCTCGAATAGCGTGGCATTCTCGATGGCCATGGCAATCTGATTGGCCAGCATTTGCAACGCGGCAATGTCCTCCGTCGCAAACGCCGCCACGCGGTCGGATTGAATCGTCATGGCGCCGAAGATGTGCTGCTCACGCCCGATGAGCGGCAAGGCCATCTCCGAATGGGTGTCGGGCAAGAAGGGATTGTCGAAGCGACGCGCTTCCTTGCCGACGTCCAACGCGATCCGCGCCTGTCCCTCCGCCACACACGCGCCGATCATCGAATGACCACCCACTTCCAGCCGGTGATGGGCCGCCAGCATCTGCGCCCCGGCCTCACCCGACCCCGCGCGCAGCTCCGCCCATTTCCCGCTTCGATCCAGCAGGAACAGGCCCGCGTAGTACAGGCCGAACCGCTCCTGGATGGCGTCCACCACGCGCGGGAACATCTCCTCCAGCGAGAGGATCGAGCTGATGAGGCGCGTGACGTCTGCCCCCGCCGCCAACAGCTCCGCCTTGTGCTGCGCCTGCGCCAACAGCCGGGCGTTATGGATGGCCGCCGCGGCTTGTTCCGCCAGGGCCTCGATGAGGGCGATGTCCTCGGCCGTGAAATCGGGCTGCGACATGGTATTGACAGCGCTCAGGATTCCCAGTACCTGCGCCTCGCGCACGATGGGCGCCACCAACAACGAACCAATCCCCATCTCGGTGCGACGCCGCCGCACGTCCGGGGATTCACGCGGGTCGCCGATGACCATGGCTTTGGCAGAAAATGCGATCTGGCGCTCCCGAATGGCCCACCCGGCAAGCCCCTCGTTCAGCTCCGCGAAGCTGATGGGCACGATAGGCTCCGGGTCCGCGCCCCCCTTGGCCATGTGGGTGATACGCTCAGCCTGCATGTCCACCGCAAAGAGCAACACCCGCTGCGCCTGCAACACTTCCGCCGCCCCATTGACGATGGTTTGGAAGACTTCCTGGAGGTCGTGCTGGGCGATCACAGCGCGCGCGGCGCGATACAATACCTCTACATGGGCAGCCTGAGTTATCGCTTCGTCACTCATCATTTTCACCTTATGCTGCGTCAGGCATCTCTTCAGCGCCAGTGGCAGGAGCGGTTGCGGGAGTCTCACCGGCGGCAGTCACCGGTTCAAGGAAGACGGCCACCTCATCGAGATCCAAAATGCGCCCCAAATCCATGATGGCTTGCTGTAATAACGCATCCACATCAAAGGAACGGCTGAAACGCCCGGAAAGGTCACCCAACACTTGCTGCCGCTGCGCCTGACGTTGGGTTTCCTCAACGAGGCGCAACGTCTCCAAAGTCTGACCTAGCTGATCCATGACCGACTCCACCAGCGCCAGGTCCTCCGCCGTCCAGGGGCTGCCATCGGTGCGCCGGGCGCTCAAGGCGCCGATGACCTCGTCGCGCACGGCGATGGGGACGGCAAGCTCGCCTCCCTCTACCACCGTACGTCGGCCCTGAGTCGCCTTCAGCATGGGCGGATTCCAGGCGGGAGATACTGCCTGGACCTCGCCGCCGCGGGCGTAGAAACCACGACGCCCCGACCCGGACTCCAGGAACATCGTCCACGCTTCGCGAAGATAACGCTGCTGCACGGCGCGCAGTTCATTCAGGGTGGTGGCCATCGTGTCCACCGTGTGGTTTAACCGGCTGCCCAGCGCCAGCAATGTGGGATTCTCGATCCGCTTTGCCAGGTCCTCCATGTCCAGGCGCGCCTCGAAGTCGCCTTCTTCGACGCGACTCAAAAAGGCGGTATATTCCTGGACGCTCGCCTGAAGCTGCTCCAGCGTTTCCTGGACCTGTCGGCGGGCCTCAACCTCGGCCTGAGCCGCGGTCTCGGCGCGTTCCAGGGTCTCAGAGAGCTCCTCACCGCGCTGATAGGCCGAGGCCAAGCTATCCTCGATGAGCCGGACAAAAACGGCCAGCAAGGCCACCATAACTCCCAGGGAAAGGAGCAACATGCCGAACGTCAACACCCGGTCGGCGGATGCAGGCAAGGGATAAGGCGTCGCCAGGCCACGCCCCTGCAATACCAGCCACACGGCCATCAGCCCTCCCACGCCCAGGGTCGCACCCAACGCCGCTCCGGGGCCGCTTACCAGCGCGCCAACGGCAATGAGGGGGCCAAAAGCCAGGACGATGGGGCCGGCGGGGCCCCCCATGAAGTAACACAGCGCGAGGAGAGCCACGCCGCCACCGATAAGATAGACCCTGGCCCCCCACTCCGTAGCGCCCCGGCGCAGGAGTCCCTGCACCAGCAACAACACCGCCGCATACCCGGCCAGGGATAGCACCACCGGCAGCGTCGGAAAATCCGGCACCAGACGTCGGGCAAAAATGGCGAACAAGAGCCCCGCTCCTAGCGCGTAGAGGGTCACGCGCGTCACAGCCGCTAACGTCTGGGCCTTGCGCGCCGCCGTCTGTTCCACCACCGCCGGCAATTTCGTGGGAGCGCCGAGACGTATCATGCCTCCTCCTCCAACGTGTCAGACCCCTGACCTAGTTGCGCTCGCAGCTCCGCCGCTCCAAGCGCTTGACTCATGTCGCTCACAGCACGCTGCAACGCCTGTTCCACCGACGCGGCAGCCCGAATGTTGTCCACGATCTGGCGCACCAGGCGTTCGCGTTCGCTCCGGCGCAGGGTCTCCTCGAAGAGCCGCGCGTTATCCAGGGCCAACGCCGCCTGGGTCGCCAGGGCCTGCACGAGATCCAATTCCTCCGGCGTCCAGGGGCGATCGGCCGGCCGTTCCAATTCCAGCGTCGCCAGCACCTGATCGCGCAAGGTGATTTCTGCAGCAATGCGCTGGCCTTCAGGAGACGCGGGAGCTGCTGCCGGAGCAAGGGACGTCACCACCCCCTGTCCCTCGTAATGATACGCGAGCGGCGTGCGTCGGCGGCGCTCCGCCCAGGCTCTGCGCGTCTCCTCCCCAACGGCGCGTTCCATGCGGGCCAGCGCCTCCTGGCTCTCCCTGAACAGCCGGGCGTTGTCCAATGCCAGCGCCAGCTGCTCCGCCATCGTCTGCAACACCGTCACGTCCTCTTGCGTGAACGCCTCCGGCTCCGTGGATTGCACATCCAGGACGCCGATGACCTCACCGCGCGCCCGAAGGGGGAGCCCCATCTCCGAGCGGGTCTCTGGCAGATCGGGGTTGTTGAACCACACCGCGTCAGCGCCCACATCCAGGGCGATGCGAGGATGACCGGTCGCCAAGACCGCGCCGACAATCCCCACGCCGGCCTGGAGACGATGACCGCGCGCTAACATGCGCTTTCCACCTTCAGACGAAGCGGCGCGCAATTCGGCGTAGGTGCCATCGGGGCTGGCCACGAAAATTCCTGCATGGTAGAAGCCAAAATGCTCCGAAATCAAGTTCACCATGGAGTCAAGCAGCTGTTCCTCGTCGCGGATTGAAGCCACATCACGCGCGACCTCCGCCGCCGCTTGCAGCTGTTGCGTACGCTTCCTTAAGTCGCGGGTGCGTTCAGCGACGCGCTCCTCCAGGGAGGCCCGCGTTTCCAGCAGCTCGGTATTGCTCACCCGCAACGCCGCTTCGATGCGGCGACGCCGCGCTGCGCTAAGGGATTGGGCCACGATGGTGACCAGCAACACCAGCCCCACCGCCGATACAGGCCAGATGATCTCGCCGTATTCCTCCAGGAAAGTGGGAGGGCGGTTGATCACCTCGCTATTCACCGGCAGCGCGCCCATGTCAATGCCAAAACGTTGTAACTGCCGATAGTCGAACATGTAGCGATTGGGGCTTTCCCATGCAATGGGGACATCGGCCGCCGAGGCCCCCGCCAGAAGCTGCTGGACCTTGAACGCTGCCGCCTCCCCCTGCAGGAAAGCGCTCGTCAGTTTTCCCCCCACCAAACCGCGCCCCAGATAGGAATCCCACAGGCCATAAATCGGCGCCTTGGTATTGGCGTAGATCAAGTCAATGGCTTCCTCGTAGGTGTAGAAATGCTGAGCGCGGTCACGGTTGAACAAGACCAGGAAGACCAGGTCGTCTTCGGTCAAAGCGCGCAACGCCGCTTCCAGCTCGGGCACGTCGGGATTCTCGTAATACACGAAGCTGACGCGATTCGCATAGCTCGCCGCGATCTCATGAAACAGGCGCGAATACGCCACGCCTGTCGTCGTGCCGTCGTTGATGACGAGGATCTCGCGCGTCTGCGGGCGCTGCGCCAACGCCACGTCAAGTGTGGCCTTGATGTCTACCGTCATCACCACGCCGGTGAAATACGCCCGAAGCCCTCCCAGCATCGTGTCCTCGAAGAGATTGACGCCGCAGAACACCACCGGCACTTCGGGGAAGAGGCGTTCATGGTACTCCACCATGAAGTTGAAGGCCTCGTCATCGGTCACGACGATGGCGTCGAGGGGAATGGCGGCATATTTCTGCCGATAGAGTTCGTACAGACGCTCGAAATACGCGGCATCGGGAACGACGCGCTTGGCGTCCATGTATTCCAGGTATAACTCGACCGGCTGAGTCTCCGTATCCAGCACCGACTTGATTCCCTGTACCAGATGATCGGTCCAGCTCAATCCCTGGTGATAGGAATTCAACACCAGGACGTTCTTGCGCGGCGCCTCCGTCGCCGTCTGTGCGGCGACGGGCCGATCTGGCCGAAGCCAGCCCACGCTCAACAAGCACAGCGCCAACAGCACCGCTCGAACCCGGAAACGAGGCTTATCTGCCATAGACGCTCTCCTGAATAGACGGCATCGGAAATTGGCCAGCGCTGTCGTGACGTTCTCTGCGACTCTCAGCCCCCGCTGCCATCCGCGCTCACCCCTCTGATTCCACCACTTCGTCCGCTGCCAGCGGCTTCATGCGAATTGTGCCGGCGGCGCCGAGCACCTCGCCCAGCTCGCGGACGGTCGCCTGCAGCACGGTTTCCACATCACGGGAAGCGCGCAGCCGGTTAGAGATCTCCGCCACCAACCGTTCGCGGAAAGCGCGGCGCTGCGATTCCTCATACAGCCGGGCGCTTTCCAGCGTCACACCCAACCGCTCGGCCAGGACGTTGACCAGGTTCAACTCCTGCGAAGTCCAGGCGCCCCGCGCCTCAGGCTTGCTGAGACGCACCACGCCAATCACGGCATCGCGCGACTTGAGCGGCACCGCCAGGTTTTGCGCGTCCAGCTGCACGGGGTTGCCTGAACGCATTGCCTGCGCCATGTCCGGCTGCCAATCCGCCTCCAAATTCAGGATTCGACCATCGGACAACCCGACAAAACCGCGTTTTTCGCGCCCCATCTGCTCCCAGGCAGCGCGGGTCGCCACCCCCGACGCCGCGCGCAACGCTTCCAACGCCGATTGGGTCTCGGCGTACAACCGCGCGTTGTCAATCGTCACCGCGAGCTGATCGGCCATTACCTGCAAGACCGCCACCGCTGACTCATCGAAAGCGTTGAACTTGTCGTCCTGCACCGTCAGAGCGCCGATGACCTGGCCACGCGACCGCAACGGGATCGCCGCTTCGGAGCGCGTCTCCGGCAGCTCTGGGGTGATTTTGCGGACGGCGTCAGAAGCAGCTTGTGCGGCGATACGCGCCTCCGAATTGGCAACCGCCCAGCCAATCATGCCCTCGCCGACACGCAACCGATGTCCGCGCGCCAACATGATGCGCCCGGCCTCCCCGGTGCCCGCCCGCAACACGGCCCACTCGCCGCTCGCATCCACCAGAAACAGGCCCACGTAGTACAGCTGAAAGCGCTCGCGGATGATTTCCACCGACTGCGCGAGCAGCTGCTCCACATCCAAAATCGCGGTCGCGGCGCGGCTCACGTCGGCCGCCGCGAGCAGGTAGGCCGAGCGCCGTTCCAAATCGCGAGTACGGTCGGCGACGCGCGCCTCGAGGTCCGCATACGAGGCAGCCAGCTCACTGGCCATGCGGTTGAAGGTCTGCGCCAGGACGCTCAGCTCATCCCTCCCGGCTACCGGAATCGTGGCGTGCAGGTCCCCCCGCGCAAAGGCCTCCGCCCCGGCCCGTAGCTCAGCCACCGGACGCGACAAACTGCGTTCGACCGCCAGGGCCAAAAGACCGGAGATCAGCAACGCTGCGGCCACAACGCCGATGATCAGAAAGAGCCGCCGTTGCGATTGCGCCACCAATTCCGCGCTCGAGACAGTCAGCTGTTGATGACTCTGGGCCACGATGCGCTCGATCTGCACGCCGATGTCATTCCCCAGGCGCTGAGATTGGAATTCCAGCGAGGCCACGCGCGAAACATCCCCGCTCGCCCGCGCGGCCTGGATTTCCTGAATCAACGTCGCGTACTGCTGTAAATTGTCCCGGAGCTGGCGAATCTGCTGCTGCGTCGGGTCCTCCAGCAAGGCTTGCGCCTGGGCGAGATATTCCAGAGCCCGCGCCACATCATCGGCGGCCTCATAGGGCGCGGGGACGGCGTCGCGGAGATACCGCAGCAGGTTGGCGCGGGAGGAAGCCACGCGCACCGCCGCGCTCAACAACAGACGCTCCGCCTGCGCGTTCACCTCGACCACTTGTTGCAGTTGGGCATTGAGGCTGTTATGATCGAAGATAAACACCGGCAGCAAAATCACCACCAGCAGGATCAACGCCACAAGACTACCAAAGATCCGCGGGCGGACCGAAAAGCGGCGCAGAAAATTAGTCATACTTCCATCCTCAACACCTACTTAGACCTCAACACCTACTTAGACCTCAACACCTACTTAGACCTCAACGCCTACTTAGACGTTGCCGCTTCCCAGATGGCGTTCGTATAGACCTCTTCGGGCGGCACCGTAGCCTCCAAAACGCCATACCGTTGCAAGGTATCCACGACCCGCAACACGTCGGCGCGGTCCGTATACCCCACCGGGCGGATTTCGGACACTTTGACCAGTAAGGAGATCTCCCGCATCATGGCGAGCTGATGTTCCAGCGTCTGCATTCCGCTGAGGTCGTACTTCAACACAATCTCAGCCGCCTCGTTGGGATTGGCGATGGCGTATTCCCACCCGCGTAAGGAAGCGCGCACCATCCGCACGCACAGATCCGGATCCTGTTCCACCAGCGCCTTGGACGTGAAAAGCGTGTCCCCCGGAAAATCCAGACCGTAATCTGCATAGTCAATAACATTCAGCTCATTGACTGCTACGCCGCTTTCCAACACGGTGTGATACTCGTTGTAACTCATCGCCGAGGCCACATCCAACTCGCGGGAAAGGAAGGCGTCCATGCTGAACCCCTGCGAGACGAGGGTGTATTGGTCAGAGGCGATCCCCTGCTGCGCCATCAACGCGCGGAACTGCGCTTCCCAGCTTCCCAACCACACCCCCACCCGTTTGCCCACAAAATCAGCCGGCTCTTGGATCCCCGAATCACGGAAGGCCAGCAACAGCAGCCCATTCTTCTGTTGGATCTGCGCAATGCTGATGAGCGGTTGCCCCTGCTGGACCGCCACCGCCAGATCGGCGAGCATGGTGACGCCAAAATCAGCTGTGCCGCTCCCCACCGCCGTCACAGGAGAAATATCTGGCCCCCCGGGTCGAATGGTCACATCCAATCCTTCTTCGGTATACCAACCCTTGTCCAGAGCCACATAATAGCCCGCGAACTGAGCCTGCGAGAACCACAGCAGTTGCAAGGTCACCGGACGGGGCAGCTCTACCTTCGCGGCCGGCTGCCCGGTCGCCGTGCAAGCGCTCAACCATCCCAGCGCCAGGATGGCCAGCATCCCCTGTCTGAAAAGCGCCGTATGTTTCATGGCTGTCCTCCCTTAATCCCCTGCCGTCACCTGCTGGACTTCCTCCAGCGCTGGAGGAGTGCCCACGCGCAGCTCCACACGCTCCAGGCCCAATACCTGCTGCAGCTCGTGCACCGCCGCTTGCAGGACCGCGTCCATGTCCAGCTGCTCACGGATGCGCGCCGTCGTCTCGCTGATGAGACGCTCCTGCGCCGCCTGCTGTTGGGTCGCCTGATACAGACGGGCGCTTTCCAGCGACAACGTCACCTGCTCGGCAATCTGTTCCAGAAGCTCCAGCGTCTCCGGGGGGACCTCTTCGGCCTCAAACCGCACGTCGAGCACGCCGATGGTTTGCTCGCGCAAGCGCAGGGGCAAAGCGATCACCGCATGCGCCGCCTCGGGGGTCGCCGCGGACTCCGCCGGCAGGCCATAGCGCGTGATCACCGGCTGCTGCTCCGCCAAAGCCGTCTGCTCCTCCGGCGAAAGCGCCGGCGCCGGCTCTAGCCCTAGACGATAACGGTAACCGATGGTCTTGCCTATCGTCTCCAGGTACTCGCGCCACGACTCTTGCGTGTACCGGCCCTGCGCCGCCTCCAACGCGCGGACAGTGCGCTCCATTTCGTCCAACAGGCGCGCGGTCTCGATGGCATTGCCTAGCTGATCCGCGACCGTCTGCAACACCGCCAGATCCTCTTCGGAGAAGGCGGCCGGCTCCACCGATTGCAGGGTCATCGCGCCGATGGCCCGGCCCCGACTCCGCAACGGCACCGCCGCCTCAGAGCGCGTCTCAGGCAAGAGCGGGTTGTCGAAACGCACGGCCTCCGCGCCGACATCCAGGGCAATCCGCGCCTGATTCTCGAGGATGCATTGGCCGATCATCGAAGCGCCGCCGACCTCCAATTTGTGGCCACGCTCCAGCATGAGCCGGCCGGCGTCCCCCGTTCCAGCGCGCAGCACCGCCCAACGTCCTGTTTCCTCTACCAGGAACAAGCCCACGTAGTAGTAACCGAAACGCTCCTCCAGCAAGTTCACGGCCTGGGTGATCAATTCCTGCAGGCTCAAGATGGACGAGGTAATCTGCGCGATTTCCGTCGCCGTGCGCAATTGCGCGGCGCGATAGCGCGTTTCGGCCACCAGGCGCCGCGTCTCCACGGCCCGGGCGGCCTGCTCCAACAGCCTCTCCACCAGGGCAATCTCGGCCTCCGTCCAGGGTTGACCGCCCTGACGTTCCAGCCCCATCAAGCCGACGATCTCCCCATACAGCATCAACGGCGCCCCCAGGCTGTAGCCCGAATCGGTCGGCTGCTGCACCGATCGCGCCTCGGCCAGAGCCGCCGTCATCGCCGGCAACCAGGGAGGCGCTTCCGCGCCCGCAGCGCTGTAGCTGTGCGTGGCGCCCGAAACGTCAGCGCTACGCCACGCCTCACGAATGTACTGGCGCTGCAACGCCAGCAAATCCCGCAGCGCCGTCTCCGCTTCCTGGCGGGACGCCTCCAACGCTGCCTGCACCTCGGCCTGATGTTGAAGCAGCGACATGCGATAGATGCTGCCGCTGAATTGCTCGCCGAGGCGATCGTAGATGGCGCCGTCGCGCGGGCCGAGCTCCAGAAGCATAACACCGAGGGGTGTGTTCCGCGTCAACAGCGGCACGAGCACCGCCGTGTACCGTTGCTGCTCAAGCCCCATCCCTTCCGGCAGCAATTGCCGCGCGGGGAACGCTATCGGCGGCTCCCAGGCATGGGCGCCATGTTCATGCTCATAGGAAAACGCCAGGTGCAGATGCTCCGCCGGCTCATTTTCGGCCGGATAAAGCGTCATGTAGGCGTGCCGGATGCCTAAGGCGGGGAAATAATGCTCTACCGGCGGCTGTAACTCCGACAAAGACAACACCGCCATGAGGGCGCGGTCGAATTCCTGAATGCGGGTCTCCTGGCGCTTGAGCGCCAGCTGACGATACCCCTCCAGCCGCTGCACCTCCGCGCTGACCAGGACCCGCGCCTGCTGCAGCAGGTTCTCAGCATGAAGCAGCTGCACGCGATCCACGAGGTGCGGCAGAGCAGCGCGCCGCAAGGCCGAGAGCGTCGTATGCCAGGCGGCCACCTCCGCGACAGGAACGACTTCCGCCGGTTGCGCCGCGGCCTGAAGGCTGCGCAAGGCCTCGGTACAGGCCGTCAGGAAACGGCTCGAAGCGCCGCTTGTCACGTCCTCTCCGAAGGCCCGCCATACCGGCGCCGGCACATTCACGGGCGCCGGCAACGTTTCCCAGGCGACCGGGGGCTCCGGCGCAGCTGAGACGGGCGCCGCGGCCGCCCTCACCGCCTCCAATTGACAGCCACACGAGCGCCGCAGCACCAGCTGCGTAGGAATATGGATGATGTCCGGGACCGGCTCACCGCGAATCAGTGCCAGCACGGTCTCCGTCGCAATGCGCGCCGCGTCGGTGAAAGATTGCCGTACCGTGGTCAACGGCGCTTCCAGAAACGGCGCGGCGTCCACGTCATCGAACCCCACCAGCGCGACGTCCTCCGGCACGCGCAGCCCATGGGCCTGCAGCACGTCGAAGGCGCCAAAGGCCATGTCATCGTTCGCCGAAACCACCGCCTCCAAAGGCGCCCCGCGCGCGAGCAGCTCCTCCATCGCCGCCTGCCCCGTCACCCGCCGGTAATCTCCCCGCACCACCAACGCCGGATCGAGGGGCAAACCGTGACGCAACAGTACTTCCGTGTAAGCGCGGTAACGCTCCTCTGCCTCAAGTTGCCCCGCCGGCCCCTGAATAAACGCGATGCGCCGATACCCATGGACGGTGATCAAGTGCTCGACCGCTTCCCGCATCCCGCTGAGGCTATCCGGCAATACCTGCACCATTCCCGGCAGCGGCAACGCACCTCCCACCATCGGCAAGGGCGCAAAGCGGGCGCAGAAACGCGCCAGGTCCTCTGCCGCGAGAGCGTGCCCTAACGTCCCGCTGATGATCAAGCCATCAAATTTCTCGGGCCCGATCAGGTCGAAGACGACCGTCTGAGGAACATTCCAACGCAACTCGCCGCCCACCAGGCAAATGAGATTGACATCCAAAGCCGCCGCGGCATCTGCTACCCCCAACAGAAAACCGTTCTCATAGCCATCGCGCAGCCAGGTGACCAACAGTCCAATCGTAGGACGGGACGTTTGCTCGCGGATTTTATGCGTGTCCTGTGCTTCCATGCGCTGTCCTCACTCCAATGCCGCTGCGGATGTTTCCTGCGCGAGCGCCGCCAGCTGTTCGCGCGTTCCCAAGCGCGTGACTGCCGTCGTCGCGCCCATCAAGCGTCCCACTTCTTCCGTCACAATGCGCAGCACGGCTTGAATGTCTGCCGCGCCAATGATTTGCTCCGTAATCACGCGGACCCGCTGTTCCTGCAGCGCTTGCTGCTGCAACTGTTCGAAAAGCCGGGCGTTGTAGATCGCGTTGGCGACGGGAACCGCCACAGCCTGAATCAATGCCAGATCGTGCTCGTCGAAAACGTAGGATTGGGTGTAGCTCTCAATCGCCAACACTCCCACTACCTGATTCAACGCGATCAAAGGGGTACCCAACCAGGAATTTGCCTGCTGTCCCAGGTGCTCAAAACCGTGCTCACGACAGAAAGCCAGTTCTTCTTCGGCGGTACGGAACAGCAGCGACCGGCGTTCGCGGATCATGTATCCCGTCAACCCCTCGTTCAACGGATATTCCCGGCCCACCAAACGCTCACCTTCTTGCACATCGAAAGCCGAAGACCAAATGCCGCGTTCCTCATCCACCACGGCGATGTAGAAACTGGAAACATCGAAGAGCCGTCCCAGCTGCATGTGAGCAGTATGGAATACCTCCTCCAGATCGTGGGTCACGGCCAGCGCCTGGCCGATCTCGTTGAGGACCAACATCTCCTGCATCCGGCGCGCCTGTTGCGCCGAGAGCCGTGCGTTTTCGAGGGCAGCCGCCGCCTGATTGGCAACGGTCATCAGCAGATCGCGCTCCCGTTCGCCATAGAGCCCCGGCGTGGTGTAACTCTGCACCGTCATCACGCCGATCACGCGATCGCCTATCATCAAGGGCACTCCCAGCCAGGATTTCGCCCCCGTAATCCCCAGGATCCGCACTCCCAATTCGGTGATGCGCTCCATGGAGCTTTCTTCCAACAACAGCGGCGCCCGCGTCTGGATGACATATTCGGTCAGGCCGCCGCTCATCTTGCGGTAAGTGCGCTCGCCGCGCTCCACCCGTTGGCCCTCCGTCACGTCCAGGCAGAAGAAGAGCTCTTGCTTGAGTTCGTCATACAGGGCGATGTAGAAGTTCGTCGTGTCCATCAAGCGCGAGACGGCGCGATACACGCCCTCGACCACCTCTTCCATGCCCAGGCCGGCAGCGGTCAACGCCGCCATTTCCTGGATGACCGAAAGCGCTGTGCCCGCTGTCGTGTCGGTCGAGCGCAGTTCGAACTCCTGTTCCATCATGAGCTCACCTCCTCAGCCGCAGGCGCAACGGCGTCCGGCAACGTCACATGGACCGTGGCCTCGGCTACGCCAGGCAAACGTCCCAATTGCGCCACAGCCGTCTGCAACACCGTCGTCACGTCAAGCGAGCGCCGCAGCTGCGAGGCAATCTCGCCGGCCAGACGCTCCTGGCTCGCGCGACGCTGCGTTTCCTGATGCAAACGCGCACTCTCCAACGCCTGCGCCAGCTCCTGAGCCGTCCGCGCGGCGAAGGAAATTTCCTCACTCGTCCAGGGCCGATCAAGAGGACGGCGTACCTGCAACACGGCAAGTTCCAGCCCGGCAATCGTCACCGGCACCAACAGGGTGTTGTCTGTCAGCACTCGAGGCGCGGTCAGTGGCGCCGCAGGGACGCCCTCCCCACCCTTGTCCAACGCCTCCAGAGTCCGCGGCGTGTAACGATAGCCTCGCAGGCTGAGTTGCGTCATGAAATCTGACCAGCCACGATGCAGGTCCTGGGCATAAGCGCGTTGCAGCTCGCGCATGGCCTCCTGACGCTGAGCAAAAACCAGCGCGTTGGCAATGGCCACGGCGAGCTGATCCGCCAGGATGGCCAGGGTACGGATGTCCTCAGGGCGGAAGGCGCCCACGTCGCGGCTCTGCACGTCCAGAGCGCCGATCACCTGCCCACCAACAATCAAAGGCAACGCCATTTCGGAATGCGTCTCAGGCAGATCGGGGTTATCGAACCACACCATGTCCTCGCCAACGTCCAACGCGATACGCGGTCGTCCCGTCTGCGTGACGTAGCCCACGATGCCCTGCGCCCCGACCGCCAGCCGATGTCCGCGCGCCAACATCCGCTGCCCGCCCTCCGAGGAGGCAGCGCGCAACACCGCCCACTCACGGCTCTCGTCCAGCAGAAAAATGCCGGCATGGTAGAAGCCAAACTGCTCCGGGATGAGCCGCACCGCTTGCCACAGCAGCTCGTCCAGGTCAAGGAGCGAAGCGGCGACGCGGCTGACTTCCCCCGTCGCCCGCAGGTAAGCCGCCTGACGTTCCAGATCGGCCGTGCGCGCCGCAATACGTTCCTCCAACGTGGCCACTAACTCACGCAGCTGCCGGGTCATCACATTAAAAGCATCCGCCAGCTGCGCCGCTTCCGCTTCAGGAGGGGAAGGGATCTCAAAATTCAGGTCGCCGCCGGCAACCCGCTCAACTGCAGTGACCAGCGCGCCAAGATACGTCGTCAGATTGCGGCCCAATAGCCAGCCGCCGCCGGCAGCGAGCGGCGCCGCGATCAGCAAAGCCAGCGCGCCCAGCCGTAGAAAGGCGGATTCCTGACCGCGCACGTTGGCGGCATCCAAATCCACGCACAAGATGCCCACCAGTGTGCCATCGGCGGTACGCAGCGGGGCATACGCCGAAAGCCAGGTCCCCCACTGATCCACATAGAAGTCCTCTTCGACCGCAGGGCCAGCCAGCGAACCGACCACTTGTCGCAAGAGCGGGCCGGCATCGTCATACACGCTGCCGGGCAAAGACACCTCTTCAGCCGATTCCTCGGCATCCGCCACAAAGTAAATCTTGCCATCCTCTCCCTGATGGACGATGTAGACAAAGCGCGCGTCGGTGATGCGGTCCCGCACCGCCCGCAGCTGCGCAACGACGGACTCATACAGCGGGCCGGTTTGCGGTTCAGCCGCGACCAGGCGTGCCACGGTTTCCACGTCCACGCTCAGCGCGGCGAGAGCCACCTCATCCCGAAGCCGTCCGCGGATTTCCCGGCTCAGATACGGGCCCACGGCAAAGCGTGCGACCCCCACGATGAAGCCCACCAGCAGCAACAAACTCCAGGCCGCAAAACCGACGGCGGCCCGCGTGCGCAAGCGGGGGCGCACTTCGGGCTCTGGGGTCTGATCGCGCGACGGCGCGAAATCCGGCTTCACGCTCATGCCTCTTCCTCCCCCTGCGCCAGCGGCGGCAAAGGCCCGGTGCCGGGCAACGCACTCGCCGGTGATGGCGACGGCGTGAGGGTCAACACCACCTCGCTCGCATCCAACGCCGCGCCCAGCTCGCCCACGCCATGACGCATGATCGTCTCCACATCAAAACTGGACCACATCAAATTCGCGACGTGCGTCAGCTGCTCCTGATACAGCGCTTTACGTCGGCTATCACGCAGCAGGCGCACCGTGTCGAAAGCGCTTGCCAGCCGTTCGACCGCCGTCGTCGCCAACAACAGCGTGTCCGCGTCCCAGGGTAGCGCCAGCTTGTCGCCCTGCGTCTTGCGGGTGAAGGCCACGTACCCCAACGTCGTCTCGCGCCAGATGAGGGGCGCGATCAACACCCATCCCCCTTCCCCCGCGGTGAGTTCTACGACGCGCGGTTGCCCCTCGGCCAGGGCCTCCGCCGCCAGCGCCTGGATGTTTGCCGGCGGCGCTTCACCCGCCTGAATCTCACGCACGCCCCCCTCGGCGTCCAACAGCGAGCGCCAGGAAGTGCCGGCCACCTGCGCATACAACGTGCGGAGTTCCCGGGCGCGCCCGGCGGTCTCGTCCAACAAGCGCAAAATGTTCAACGTCGCGGCCACCTGATCGGCGAGAATGCGGAAGAGGCGCACGTCTTCATCGGAAAAGGGCTCGCCGCTGCCGTAGATTCCCAGGACTCCCAGCAGTTCGCCGCCGAACAACAAGGGCAGCGCCGCTTCGGCACTGCGCAAGGGGAAACGCTCATCACCGACAGGGATAGCGGTTTCGGCTCTTCCCAGCTGCGCCACCCGCCCCGGCAACGAGTCCCCGCCGACGGGGAGTACCCACCCGGCGTCCACCAGGGACTGTCCCTGCGCGCCTGCCGCCGCGACGAGCTCCAGACGCTCACCCCGGCTATCTACGAGGAAGCAATTGGCCTGATAAAGTTCAAAAGTCCGCACCAATTCTTGCACGAGCAGTTGCAGCAGTTCTTCTCGATTGCGGATACGCCCCAAGGTGCGTGCCAGGAGCGCCACCTGGTCCAGGCGGGTCGCCTCGCGGCGCGCCCGCCGCGCGTCCTCCTGCGCCTGCAGCTGCAAACGGCGGGCGAGCTCTGCATTGCGCTGCAATTCCTCCATGGAACGGAACAGGAATTTCCGATACTCGTTGATGATCAGCCCCAAAATCAGCGTCACGGCGAAGGGCACCAAGAACTCCATCCCCCACGACCCCAGATCAGAGGGGTTTTGGGCTTGCAGGGGAAGCAACCGCCCGCGGGAGTAATTCCAGGCAATCACGGCGTAGCTGCCAATCGCCAGCGCCCCCCAAAGTCCCAACCCCTGGGGTCCCAGCAGCAAGGTCGCCAGCAGCGGCACCAACACCAGCCAGAGCCGTCCGGCAC
>Ga0208825_1000603_pt1 | contig 33082 bp, 26 predicted proteins | sample AD_UKC113_MetaG_FD_184450 | JGI IMG/M metagenome (GOLD analysis project Ga0208825, IMG submission 184450) | Active sludge microbial communities of municipal wastewater-treating anaerobic digesters from Hong Kong - AD_UKC113_MetaG (SPAdes)... | ecosystem: Engineered > Bioreactor > Anaerobic >...
TTATTGGAAATAATATTTAATACAGGAGCATAATTACAATACTTTTTGTAAACTACGGCAACTTAAAATTTCTTGCTAAAGAAGGATTTACATAAAATCCCAATACACAAAATTATTTACACTCCCTTCACCGAGTTACAGTTCACAGATTTTCCTTAATTGTTATTGGATTTTATTGCCTTTTCTGCATATTCTATATCAACATCTAAATCTAAGCTTGGAAATTTGTCTTTTAGTGTATGAAGGAATTTAACAAAATTAATACTTTGAAGATTTTGTGAAATATCCTCAAAAATTTCACTTAACCAATAAAGTTCTGATTCTTCACATTCATTTAGGAATTCTATTGTATCGTTTTCGTTTTCACTAAGCATCTTAGTTAACAAATTCCAATAGTTTTGTATTCTCGGATCATCTGGATGCAGCTTACTTCTTTCTTGTATTAAATTTTTAATATAATCTTTATATTCCATTACATTTTCCCACGTTTTCTGGTAGGTTAGCAACATACTCACCGGCATTTTTGATATCTTCTTTAGTCCAAGTATCTGGAAACCATGCTTGGCCTGTTCCTGTTCTTTTACTTTTGTTTTTATGATTGGGGATATTTCCTACCCGCACTCCATTCGGAAATGTTTTAACTATATTAAATGGAATATTATTTTCAATTAAATAACTAATGTTTTCTTCTCCATGCCCACCATTAATAAGTCTATTAGTTTCTGTAAATTCCCCAAGGGATGCGTGAGATAATCTTTCTTCGCTTATAGTCACATCTAAAACTCTTTTACCGACTCTAAGTCTTTCTAAATCCATAAAACATCTTCCTTATTCGTAGCTATGGTTATAGCAGCATATCAAGATTGTAATGCTAACCTATACTTTACTCTTTGGAAACTATGACAGTAAATAATATGCATAAAAAGTAAATAAATAAGAATTCCGCTATACCAATAAATCTTCAAAAGATTTAGTAATAAATAATAACTCTAATAAAAATTATACATAAGTTTAATTATAAAATCAAGGCAAATTAAACAACTTTTACATTATGCACCAGCCCTTCACAATTCTGAGTTTTATCCCGTTCCATTTGAGTCCATATTCCTATGTAAAATAAGGCTTCCTGCATATAGCAAAAATAGGTTAACCAACATAAAATAGTATTATAAAGATATTTTTTTGTTTATTCCTAACAAACCTCGGGTATACAGGAGGCACAATATGATTTATTGTATTAAGAGAGTTATCCCAATATTTCTTTCTCTTTTTTTGTTACTTTTTTTAATTTTTCCGTTATCATCTCCCATATCAACGTCTCATGCATCTTCTACATTAATAACATCTACTCCTCAGGAAATATCAGATGTGCTGTACAATCCATTTATGGGATGGGTACCATGGGCACATACCGGTAATTATTACTCAAAGCAACCCTTCAAGCTTGTGCTTGCATCAATTACATGGAGAGAGCTTGAGCCGATAAAGGGTACCTATGATTTTGCCTCTGTTGAAACCCACAACCAATTTAACTACTGGACTTCAAGGGGTGTTAAGATTATCCTTCAAATAAATATGGATTACCCCGATAATTTTGAGCATATCAATATTCCTGATTGGCTTTATGATGAGATTGGCGGAGATGGTACCTGGTACAATTACCATAATGAAAATACAAAAATGGGTTTTAGTCCCAATTACAAAAATCCTGTTCTAATATCATACCATAAAAAGCTGATTGAAGCATTTGCAACCCGTTATGATAACGATCCAAGGATATTTATGATTCTCATGTCTGCACTTTTGGTTTTGCACCTGTGTAGCTAAAGTTATGATAACGATCCAAGGATATTTATGATTCTCATAGGAAGCTGTGGTCATTGGGGAGAATGGCACACAACATATATCGAAAATTCTCCCGAAAATTCAGGATTATTCCCTCCAGTCCAGTATTCAGACCAATATGCACAGCATTATGCTGATTATTTTAAAAATAAACCACTTGCGATGCGGTATCCTTCAAGAGTAGGTAAAGATAACAAAATGGGGCTTTTTAATAATGCTTTCGGTGATTACAACCAGACTCAAAGATGGTTTCTGGATTGGATTTATAACGGACATCAGGATTCATACAACCCCGGTTATACGCATCCTACAATGCCTGATTTCTGGCTAAATGCTCCTGCCGGTGGTGAATTCGGATACTATCCAGGAACTCAGTTCCTTGAGGATTCAGCAATGCCTGAAACATTGAGGCAACTCAAGGAAAACCACATATCATGGCTTGGTCCATGCTGCCCTGTACACCTTAATATAGGAGATCCCCTTCAAAAAAATATAGACAAGGTTATGGCATCTATGGGCTACAGATTCGTTCTAAGCAGTATCACTCATCAAAACTCAGCTGCACCAGGCTCTACCCTTTCGTTGAGCATGACCTGGGCAAATAAAGGTGTAGCACCGTTTTATTTCAATTGGCCTTTGGAATTGTCACTTTCCGACAGCAACGGAAACATTGTTGCTAAAAATCAAACTTCTGAAGATATACGAACATGGCTTCCCGGAACCAAAACATTTGAAAGCCTCTTTACAATACCAGCAAATCTGCCTGAAGGAAATTACACCATTTGTGCGGCAATAATTGATCCGGAAACCGGGGACCCCGGCATAGACCTTGCAATAAGCGACAAAAGGTCTGACGGCAGATATCCTGTCAGCAGCATTAATATTACTGCTGACAGCAGCACACCTATTCATACCGCTACACCTACAGCAACCAGCACATTTACAGCTACTCCCACTTCAACTGCTACACCTACTACCGGTATTGTTACACCAACTGCTACGCCCACCGTACCCCCGGCAGAAATACCTTTTACAATATATGAGGCAGAAGACGCATTACTTTCGGGAAAGGCACAATTTGCCAATGACCACGCAGGCTATTCGGGTAGCGGCTTTATTTGCGGTTACGGTAATGTCGGGGCAAAAGCTTTGTTCACAGTTGTTGTACCTCAAGCCGGTGACTACATTGTTAACATTCGTTATGCAAACGCCAGCGAAGCCAACAAAACATTGAGTATTTACGTTAACGGTATTAAAATCAAGCAAACTTATTTTATCAGGCATTCCAGTTGGAGCATATGGGATGATACCTCCGAAGTGTTAAACCTTAAACGCGGTATTAACACAATATCACTTCAGAGGGATGAAGAGGACGGTGGTACAGTTAACATTGATTATATTACTATTAGCCAGATTTCGGTGCCTGTAATTACTGCGACACCTACAAGCACTCCTACTTCCACACCTACAAATACTCCAACGCCTACAAGTACTCCTACTATGTTTTTCCAAAAATATGAAGCTGAAAATGCTTCTCTTTCCGGAAAAGCTCAGTTTGCTAATGACCACGCAGGCTATTCGGGTAGCGGCTTTATTTGCGGTTACGGTAATGTCGGGGCAAAGGCTTTGTTCACAGTTGTTGTACCTCAGACCGGTGATTACATTGTTACCATTCGTTATGCAAACGCCAGTGAAGCCAACAAAACATTAAGTATTTACGTTAACGGTATTAAAATCAAGCAAACTTATTTTATCAGGCACTCCAGTTGGAGCATATGGGACGATACCTCTGAGGTGTTAAGCCTCAAACGCGGTATTAACACAATATCACTTCAGAGGGATGAAGAGGACGGTGGTACAGTTAACATTGATTATATAACTGTTTCAGAAATACGGTAAAACAAACGGGCTGATGACAAACTACTTTGAAGGTAGTATGCATCAGCCCGTATTTAATCTATTTGTCAAAGAAAACTTTTTTATATGCATTTATTAAGTTATACTTTTCAATTTCCCAATTTAACTCATTTTCAATTCTTTTTCTTCCTATTTCGCCCATCTTTTTTCTAAGTTCTTCATCATCAAGAAGCATCAATATTTTTTCCGCCATATCAATGTAATCGTTCCTTTTAGCATAAAGTGATGAATCCCCGGCTGAATATTTGCCTTCGGTAAGATCAAACTGTACTATGGGTTTCCCCAATGACATATATTCCATTACCTTATTCATAGTGGATTTGTCATTCATTTCATTGTATTCGTCAGGGTTAACACAAACATCTGCAGTATTTAGATATTCCAACAAAACACGATCCGGAACCCTGCCAGTAAATGTAAAATAGTCTTCCAAGCATTTTTCCTTCACATACTGCTTAATATTAGAAAGTTCGGTTCCTCCACCTACACAAGCAAAATGAACATCCTTCCTCTTCTTAACATTTATTATGTAGTCAGCTGCATCAACGAGATAATTCAATCCTTCCTGCTTTCCAATGACACCAACATAACCCACCATGTATTTACGGCCTTTTTTCAATTCATTAACAGGCGGTATTATTTTAAGTCTTTTGAGACTTGGTCCGCTTCTAACCACAAAAACATCTTCAGGATTTTTTCCGCCCCTTTGTATGGCAATATCTCTATAGCTGTTGTTAGTAGCAATGGAAACACCTGCACACTTAAATGTTCTTTTCTCGAAGAAAAGCATCAGCTTGTAGAAAAAGTCTTTTTTGTTGTATTTTGCTATATATAACTCTGGATTTATATCATGGTGGTCAAAAACAAACTTCTTTCCGAAAAGCTTAAACGGTTTAGCAACCAGATATATGAGATCCGGCGGGTTACATGCATGTATAACATCAAAACCTCTTGTAAAAAAGCATTTCAATGCAAGAAAAAATTCCCAGAACAAAGCACTCCCATACTCCAAAAGATAGCCTAACGCACCATTAGCTTCACATGCCAATTTATGTCTATAGATTGCTATATCATCAATTATTTCAAACTTTTTCTCATAGCCTTTTCCTTTAGGACAAATTATTGACACCTGCGCGCCATAGTCTCTAAGTGTGGTAGCTTCTTGCCAGACTCTTCTATCAAAAGGACACGGAAGATTTTCAACTACTATAAGTATTCTCTTTACCAGCAAATACCTTCATAGTTTCTTCTATCATAAATATTATCCCCCATTCTAACCAAATCAAATATCATTTGATCATCTCTGGCTTCATTTAAAATTCTGGTGAACTCAGGAGCCTTATTGCCTATTATTATAAGTTCTCTGTCGCCTAAAATCTCATCTAATGACTCTACCATCAAAGCGGATATATGAGGAATACGCTTCTCTATGTACTCCTTATTTGCACCGACAAGCCTTGCAAGAGAAACATTTCTGTCATAGAGTTTCAAATCATACCCCTTCCCGATTAATGTTTCAATTACTTCAATTATAGGACTTTCCCTTAAATCATCAGTTCCCTCTTTAAAGCTGAATCCTGCTATACCTATTTTATTTTTTCCTAACGAAATTATTCTCTTGATTGCAGATTGAATTTGGTTGCGGTTGCTTGGAAGCAAAGAACTTAAAAGAGGTAAATCCAGGTCAAGATTTTTGGCAAGATAGTTTATTGCCCTTAAATCCTTCGGAAGGCATGAACCTCCAAATGCAAAGCCGGGTTTTAAATAATAAGTAGATATATTAAGCTTTGTATCCTGCATAAATATGTTCATAACCTCATGGCTGTCAAGTCCGATGTTTTTGCAGATATGCCCAATCTCGTTGGCAAATGTTATTTTAACGGCATGGAAATTATTATCAACATACTTTACCATTTCTGCCACTTCAATTTTAGTCTTTATCACAGGACCCGGAAGCCCTTCATATAGAGAAATTACCTTATCTGCAATCTCCTCCGAATCTGAACCCACAACGGTTTTAGGCGGATTGTAAAAATCGTAGACAGCAGTGGATTCTCTAAGAAACTCAGGATTGAAAACTACAAAAAAACCTTCGTTTTGTTTTTTACCCGAGAAACTCTCAAGGATCGGTATTACTGTTTTTCTCATTGTTCCCGGCAACATTGTGCTTCTAAACACAAAAATATGAGGTTCAGCCTTATCTCTTATACTTTTACCGGCTTCCTCACACACATTTCTTATAAATCTTGTATCCAGATTGCCGTTTGATTCACTTGGAGTTCCAACACATATTATAGACAGCTCTGTTTTTCTTATAGCTTCTTCAGCATCAACAGTAGCTGAAACGAGACCTTTCTCCTTGGCATCTTTAAGCATTTCGGGAACATCCTTTTCTACAATAGGACAAATTCCCTCATTTAACATTTTTACTTTTACCTCACTTACGTCAACACCTATAACTTTGTGGTTTCTTGATGTAAGATAAGCAATAGTAACTACCCCTACATAGCCAAGACCGAATACACTGATATTCATTTAAACACCCCCCACAAAAAATAAATAAACTTACACAAAATTATTTATGTACTACATAATTATATTTACCGCTGGGATTTCTCTCTAAGCTGCTTGCATATTGTATTTTAAACATTCCTTTCGGCAAATGGCTGCCTATTGTCTTTAACAGTAATTCTTCATCTTCTTCATTAAATGTGTCTTCTCTGACAATTTTTATAACTACCGTCTTTTCTTTGTCGATACAAATCTGTGCTTCTTTTACACCTCTTGCATCCTTGAAAAATGCACAATAAAGACCCGTTGCTGTTTTAATTTCAGATCCCGTATCAATAAAATCACCTATTCTCCCGTGAATTTCCGAACAGTAAAAGAGGGTCTTATCTAAAAAAATATTTTGAATTGAACGTTCCCAAAAAAGCCATATTATTAAATAAAATAACTTTCTTGTAAGAAAATCAACATATTTCTTTATATAAAACCTCAATATGAATTTGCATTTATCCATGTCATACCCAGAGTCCCATATAGATGTAATAAACAATAAAGCAAATAAAAATCAAATAAAATGTTACTATATTTTCCACTTTTGTTGTCTTCTATAATTTTCTATATCAAAATCATTTTATAACAAATCTTAACAAAAGTCCACAACTAAAATAACAAGTTTTTGTATATTTTCTTTATATTTTTTTGCATTTAATTAAATTAATTGAATAACAAACAAAAATATTATATAATTCTCTTATACATAAAAATTGTAATAATTACTTATATTTTGTATGGTATTAATTTTCTTATTGTTATTTTTCTTCTATAATTCTCGGTTTATTCTATTAAATGCGTTATTAATTAAAGTGTTATGTCAAAAGGATAGTGATTGTAATTATGTTGGAAACAGACATTAAAGAGAAAGCCAGAAGATATATCAACAAAATTATTTGTTTATTAATTTACTATTCCGGTTTGTATTTTATTCTCAAAAAGATATTTTTTAAGAATGGTCTTTATATATTTTTTTACCACAGTTTTGTAGATACTGCTAAATGCAGGAAAGACAACAAGTTCATATCCTTAAGTGCAGTTGATAAAGAAGCTTTTGAAAAGCAATTGAAATACTTTAAAAAGGAATACACTCTTATAACAATGGACGAAGCATACCAATTAATGGTAAACAAAGATAAGCTGGACAAAAGATATCTTGTTATAACCATTGATGACGGTTATAAAGACAACTATACATACGGTTATGATTTATTTAAAAAATATCATGTTTTCCCTACAATATATCTCACTGCAAATAATGTAGACAAAAGCATTTATTTATGGCCCGATATATTAAGATATATCGTATATAATTCCACAAAAACTCATGTTGACATTAACATATTTGACATTCATTACACATTCGACTTAAAAGATAAATACAGTAAATTTATTTTTATTGAATTTATGAGAGAAAATGTAAAAAAATACGACGAAGATAAAAAACAGGAAATACTTGAATATTTATCTAAAGAATTTAATGTTAGAATTCAGAAAAAATGCGATACAATGCTGAGCTGGGAAGAGGTACAAAAACTTTCTTCAATAGGAGTTTCTTTTGGTGCTCATACACTTAATCATCCAATACTCGCCAACCTTACAAAAGCAAAGGCAGAAGACGAAATATACGGTTCAAAGGTTCTTATTGAGCAAAAGACAAACAAGAAAGTACGTCATTTTGCATACCCTAACGGAAGAGAATGCGATATAAACGAGCACTGTATAAATTGGGTACGAAAGCACTTTGATACTGCTACCACTACAATACCCGGCATAAATGTACCCGGTGATGACCTTATGAAGCTTAAAAGAATTGGGCTGGCTTATGATTATAATATTATTGACTTTAAAGTAAAAGTTTTGTATTTTTGTATATTAGATGCATTTAAAAAAAGAAATAATTTATTGCTAAAGAAATAATTTTTTGCTAATATATAGGGGTTTTTTATGAGATACAAAGTATATTTTATTGGCCCATCCCTTAATACTCAGGGCGGAATATCATCCGTTCTTAAGCTTTACAATGAGAACCTTAAAGGACTGGATATGTCATTTTTAAGCTCATATTCAGGCAAGAACAGGCTTAAGGATTTATGCTGTTTTATATATACACTTATTATGACATTCTTTATTTGCATGACGGATAAAAAGGCCATATTTCATATAAACACGGCATCAAGGGGCAGCTATTTGAGAAAATCAATTATCGCAAGACTATGCCTCTTGTTTGGAAGAAAAGTTATTATGCATATACATGGCGGAGGCTTTATAGATTTTATTGAAAATTCCTGTCCTGAAAAGAAAAAAGCCATTATTTCTTTATTAGGCAGAGTTCATCATATAATAGTGCTTTCCGATTTCTGGCTGGAATCTTTCAAAAAATATGCAGATGCAGACAAAATATCGGTTTTGTACAATCCATGCGGTATTATAGATAAGACTTATAAGCCACGCAGCAATACGAAAACAAGAATTATTTTTGTCGGTACTCTTTGTAGAGATAAAGGAGTTTATGATTTAATTCAATCAGTGAGATCCCTTGATAAAAACAGCTATGTACTTGAGTTCTACGGAAACGGCGAAGTAGAGCAGGTCAGAAGCCTTATTAATGATTATGCACTTACTGACAATATACATGTTTATAACTGGATAAGCCGCAGCGAGCTTGATAAAGTATATGAAAGATCCGATATATTGATTTTGCCATCATATGCCGAAGGAATGCCCATGGTCATACTCGAAGCCATGGGAAAAGGTTTGCCTGTTATTGCAACAAATGTTGGCGGTATACCCGACACTATTGTTGACGGATATAACGGATATATTGTTTCACCCGGTGACAAAAATGCTCTGAGGGATAAAATAAGCCTTCTTATTAACGACAGACATCTCAGAGAGCATATGGGCAGAGCCGGCCTGGAGCTGGCAAAAGAAAGATATTCGATGGATAAGATCGCCACCAATTTAAAGAACATTTACAATTCATTATAGAGGTGAGTCTTTAAGTGAATAAAATAGACTTTTACTACAACAGGTTAAAAAGGATGTCGGTTCCTGAAATAGCATACAGAGTGAGACAAAAAGCGGTTAGCTTAAAAGATAAAAGTACTACAGAGGATAATCTTTTAAAGAATACATTATCCCCTGAAATGCCGTGTAAAAATCTTTTTAATAGAGAGATTGCCATTAATGATTTGGATGGCTTTATTAAAAAGTCCGATTTACTATGTAACAATACTTTTAACATTTTTTCCCTTAAAAATTTTTATGTTGGTGAAAAGATTGATTATCACAAAGATTATTCCTCAGGTCTATCCGCACCCTCAAATAAATATGCAAAAGATATAGACTACAGGGACAGCTCTAAAATCGGGGATATAAAGTATATATGGGAGCTTAGCAGGCATCTCCATCTGCCTGTTCTAGCCATTGCCTGGCATAAGACGGGCAACAAAAAGTATTTGGATTCATTTCAAAGCCAGCTAAGCCAATGGTTTGAGCAGAATCCGTTTTTGAAAGGCGTTAACTGGTCAAGCGGTCTTGAGTTGGGTATACGTCTTATTAACTGGACAATATGCTGGCACATAATATCAGAAGATGTAAGCCCTCAATTAAAGCAGAGATGGCTTGATTCAATATATCTTCACTGCTGGGCTATAGCGAGAAATTTCAGCAAGTATTCCTCAGCCAACAATCATCTTATTGGTGAAGCCGCCGGCTTGTTTATAGCATGCACTGCACTTCCCCGGTTTGAAAGTTCTAAGATATGGCAGAGGAAGGCTTTTGATATACTGGTGAAAGAATGCGAGAAGCAAAACTATAATGACGGTGTTAATAAAGAACAAGCCCTCTTCTATCAGCAATTCGTATTGGATTTTCTTCTTATTTCAAGCATAATAGGAAAGGCTTATGGTATGGATTTCCCGGCATCTTATTGGAGCAAGATAGAGAAAATGATGGAGTTTCTGGCTTCATTGGAAAACTTCCGAGGCAAATTCCCCGAGTATGGTGATGAGGACTATGGATTTGTTATAGATATTAATCAAATTGAATATGGCCCATACAGATCCCTGCTTAATACTGGTGCTTTTGTATTTAACAGGAAGGATTTTTTAAAAGACAATTGGCAAATAGACGACAAAACACTTTTTATTCTTAATATAGACGGATTTGACTTAAAATTCAAGCCTCAGAATATAAAGCCTCCCCGCTTCAAGTTTGATGAAGGCGGTTATTATATTTTGGGTACCGACCTTAATACTTTAAAAGAGCAAAAGCTTGTTTTTGATTGCGGTCCCTTAGGTTATTTGTCCCTGGCTGCCCACGGCCATGCCGATGCTCTTTCGTTCTATTTTTCTGCATCGGGTATTCCTCTGTTTATCGACCCGGGTACATACGCTTACCATGCCAACAAAAAATGGAGGAATTATTTTAGAAGTACCTGTGCACATAATACAGTGGTTATAGATAATTGCAACCAATCTGTTATCACAGGCAATTTCATGTGGGGTAAAAGGGCTGATTCCAGGCTCCTAAGTTACTCTGAGCTTACATATGTAAAGGGAAGCCATAACGGCTATGTGCGGCTTTCGGATGGCGTAATGCATACCCGTCAGATTTCATACCAAAAGCATACAAACAAATGGATTATAGAAGATGAGCTTGCTTGCAAGGAAGAACATACGGCAGAGGTATTTTTTCATGTACATCCTGACTGCCGTGTTACTCAAAAAGACAATAAAATTGTTATTGAGTTTGAAAAAGGTACCTGCACATTACAACCCGATTCGTATTCGGATATTTCACTGCATCATGGTGAGGAGGAGTCTCCCATAGGATGGTATTCACCTTCTTATGACATCAAGATTCCCTGCACCACAATAAAACTTAAACGAAAACTCACGGGAGGAACCAACAAAATTATTTCAAGCTTCACTGTGGATTTTGCGATAGATAAATGTATTTAATATCTATTAATGTATAAGATTAATCGTATTTAATAATAGAAAGATTACTTAATGTGTGATAATATAAAATTTGTAATGCATGGCTTAATAATGCCAATGGAGGATTTATATGGAATTTAATGAAATAACAAATGCACCTATTAATGAAGCATATAAAGCTTTAAGAACCAACCTTCAGTTCTGCGGATTTATAAAAAAATTCAAGACACTTGCTGTGGTAAGTGCAAACCCGGGAGAAGGCAAAACCACAACTGTGACTAATTTAGCAGTTGTAACTGCAAAGTCAGGAATAAAAGTACTGGTTATCAATGCCGATTTAAGAAAAGCATCTTATGCAAAGGGTTTATCCAACTATATTTCAGGTTTTGCCGACCTTAAGGAAATTATTATACCTTCTAAAATTGAAAATTTGTCTTATATAGACAGCGGTTCAAAGCCTCCAAATCCCACAGAGCTTTTGAATTCAAAGATTTTTTCAGATCTTGTTTCTGAGCTTAAGGTTGTTTATGACATTATAATAATTGATACTCCTGCATTAGGAAGCGTTATAGACGGTGCAATTGTAGCTTCAATTACAGAAGGAACTCTGATTGTAACATCACCAAATAAGGTAAGCTTTAGTGAGTTTGAGCGTTTAAAAACACAGCTCGGAAAAGCAAAAGCCAATATTATTGGGGTAACAATGAACAACATTCCAAAGGATGAATACAGAAAATACTATAATAGATACTACGACATGATAGAATTGTAATTTACATTAGTCATATAAATATAATTTTATCGGTCATGATTGAATTTATGATATAGGTTAGGTGAATTGTATGAATTATGAAAGATTATTAAGGCTATTTATTAAAAAGCTCTGGCTTATTATACTGCTTCCCATTCTAACAGGAGTACCTGCAGCATACTACGCTCTCAATTTTATTAAACCTGTTTATGAAGCCAGTACTACTCTATATGTGATCAACAAGCATGTTGACTCATCCAGAAACCAGTATTCAGACAATCTTGTTGACTTTGATATGGTAAAAGACTATGAAGAATTGATGAAAAGCAATGCCATCGTCAGTAGAGTAATAGATGAATTAAATCTGTCCTATGATCCGGAGGTATTATCCAGAAATCTCAGTGTGGGCTCCAAAAATGACACCCGTATTATGGAAATTTCTGTTTATGATAATGATCCCAAGCTTGCAAAGGATATTGCCAACAAGTTTGCATCAGTTTTCATTCTTGAAGCCATAAGGCTTATAAAAGTTGATAATGTTGAAATTGTAGACTTGGCCAGAGTACCCAAAAACCCTGTCAACGCCTCCAAGCCGTTAAAAGTCATAGCCCTGGCAGTTATGGCAGGTTTTACAACAGCTGTAGGTGTTATATTCAGTCTTGAATATTTGAATAATAAAATAAGAACACCTGAAGATATTGAAAAAAAATATGGTATACCTGTATTGGGGTATGTTCCGGATTTAGAGATTTAGCAGAAAACAGAGGTATGATTCTTATGGAGATAGCTTACTGTAAAGCCTAGTGCCAGTAACACCTGGATATACGCATTAGTGGCTGCCGGAAACAATGTTCTTCCGGATAAACCGCTGATAAAATACCCTATGGTTGCAACTATTATGGCATATATTACATCCCTGTGCAATTGATTTTCATGGAGCTCTCGGGCCGCTCTCGCAAGCTTCTTAAGAATCTTTGTATATAACACAATATATATTATAAGTCCAATGAGTCCGGCATCCAATACCATTTCAATATACATGTTGTGGGGATGCCCTACTTGCAATATCTTGCCTGTTATAAATGCATCGGTCTGAATTATCGAATATCTTCCACCGCCAAATAGCATTGCAAATGGCTTTCTAATATACTCCTCTATAAGAGGCATCCATATATCATCTGTCCTGCCTGCTGTGATATCGTTCAAATTGGACAATCCTCCGCTAAGCCCCATCATAAGCCTGTTTATCATGGACCTAGGAATGAGGAATATTCCTGCAATGGTACCAAAAAACAATAGAGGAGGCAGTTTATCCTTTCTTCCTGAAATAATAAAGAAAATCAGCGTACAAATAGCAATTACAAGATATGCAGTTCTTGAATACAAAATAGCAACAGTTCCAAGAGACAATGCCAATGTGCATTTTAAAAGAAAGCTCTTTTTATTTATTAAAAATGCCAGGGTAACAGGTAATGTTATGATATAAAAGTCGGCAATATCGTTTCCATGCATGTTAAGGCTCTTGCCTATCTGATCTCTTACCATTTCAAAGTCGGTTTTGTTTTGTACAAAGAATATATAATTTATTATTATAAATACAGATAAAGCCGATATAGATGCAAAAATGCCGTTAAATACCGTCAAAATATTCTTCTCGCTTCTTATAAAGAAAATTATAAGCACAAACATGAGAAAGAACAAAGCAGGTTTTAAAAGATACGACAATAAAAACCTGAATGTATCGAGGTTCTCAAGAGCAAAAGCATTAAAACTGTCAAGAAATAACAGCGTTCTTAGATTGCTGAGTACAAGTATTGCAGGTACTATTATACAAAATGATTTTTCCAACTTTCCAACAGGCTCAGGCTTCTTGCTTGTAACAAACAAAATCAATACTAAGATGGATATAATATTCTGAAGCTTAAAGCCCGGAATACCTAAAATTTGCTTGTTCATACTCGGAAGCCCTACAAACGGAATCATCAAAATAAGGACAATAATACCATAAACCGGCTCTTTAATAATTACCAATACGGTAACACATCCGAAAACCATAATAATGCCGGCTATAGGGTTAACAATATCCACCATTAAAACAATGGTCACCATAAGAACTGTTATTATATTCTTTAATAAATCTGCTCTTTTAGTTTTTAAAAGATATAATTTTAATCTGCTTAATCCCATTTCAACAGCCTTTTTATATTCTCCTTATATTTATCTGCACTTTTAATTATATCATGATTTTTTCTTACATAATCCAGACAATTTTCACCCAAGGCCCTAATACGATTTTCATCGAGGCTTTTAATAAAATCGACGGCATCATCCAAATTGTCATGGCATAAATACCCCAAATTGTATTTTGTGATGATTTCATCCGGGTTTACATTAAAGGATAATATCGGTGTCCCGGCTAAGAAGGATTGTATAAATGAATTGGGAAAGCCTTCATAAACAGATGTATTAACAAACGCCTTCGCCTTATCATAATAATCCTGTATTTTTGAAAAAGGGACAAAATCAAGGCATTCCACATTTTTTAGCCTTTTAGCTTCGTAGACTGCTTTTTCTTTTATTTCATTATCTCCGGGAATAATTATTACAAACCTCTCATTAGGAAGTCTTTCTGCCAGCTTTAGAAACAAATCCGGCCTTTTGTTTTCATCTGCTCTCGATACCCATAGAAAAAACTCCTTTTCTTTTACGTTGGCTTGCTCCTTAATAAAAAAACCATTATTTATAACTACACTTTTTATATTTATATTTTCAAGAAGCATCTTCTGTTGTCTTTCTGTTTGAGCAACAACAAGGCTTGTACAGCTTAATGATTTTCTGTATATCCATGATTTCATTCTGCCAAGCCTTCCGCCAAACTTTGAACATTGGGCATCAGAATCGCTGGCCAATCTGAATATAACTTTTTTTCTTCTTAAAAATTTCCCGAGCAATACTATTTGTGTTATCATTCCCCCGCCGCATGTGTTTATATAAACGTCATAATCCTTTAATGCCAGCTCTTTTATGAGGAAAAACTGCCTTATAATCTTATATGGAACCGTCTCGTATTTTTTATTGTTTGCACCGAAAAGCATGGGCTGAAACTTCAGCTTCCTAACCTTTACCCCATCATATATTTCAACTTGCTTTTGATTGTAATCTCCAACGCATACCGTCACATCAAAATCAGGGTCTTCCGATATTTTTTTTGCCAGGTAATACATGTTAACCTCGGCACCACCGAAGAAATTATTGCTATTTTTGTTAAAAAGGGGATAAGCAGAAGTAGAAACAAAACAAACCTTGATTTTCTTTTTGCAATTTAAATCAGACATTTATTTTCCCCCTTGAAAATTCTCCCCTGCATTTTTCGTAATGCACCTATTGCTTTCCAATTATTCTTTTGACTACGCTTTTAAGCTTCTTTACAAATCCGTTTTCGTTAAACCTAAGTCTTAACAGATAACGGAAGCGGAATAACCAATTAATTAAAAAAACAGCTGCAGTCTCTCTGTATTTTACCGCATCACTGAATGCTATACACTGTGCACCGGATTTTAAGTGAGCTTCAATCTTTTCATATAATGACTCTCTGACAGTGTCGGTATGAAGGCATATAGTTACAATCCCCGTCATTACCCTCACAGGCTCCCAGAACTGCTGAGGTACAAAAATCAAGTCATTGTGTTTGTATGGGTATAATGCAATTCCATCTGTTATTGATTTAAAACCTAGATTGTACAATGCTTTTAATGTATTGTCATCAAATGAATGGGAAGGAGCCATCCATATATCGGTATATATACCCTGTGCCTCCAAAATATCCTTGCCTGCTTTTATTTTGTTATATTGTTCGTCATATGATAAGCCAGAGAACTCCGACTGTGCTTTAAATCCAAACTTAGGCCCTAACAATCCGCCTTCAGCGGTTACATATTTATGCTGATAACCGTGCTGGCAAATTTCAACAGTCCCCTCTGACTGAAGTCTCCTTAATATCTCCCAGAAATCAGGGTTACTATTATCAACCATGAGCTTTGGATCCCTATTATCCGGCACTACTCCCAATAGAGGCTTTACATTATATTTTTTGAAAAGGTCAATATATTTCCAAAACCTTTTCCAGTTCATTGTGGGAGTAATATCATCCATCCTGTATATATATTTTGCAGCCATACTTATGAAACTTCCTTTTTTGTAATGGCAAGCAATAACTTACCTATTAATGTTCTCGGCTGATAAAAATCGTATTCATCCACAATAGTGCCACCAAAACCCTTTTTAAATCTGTCGATATTTGCAAGTACCGGATCATCCTTTAATGCCAGTCCCCCAAAGTCATAAATAGAGTAACCCCTTTTTTTGAACTCCAAAATATCCATCCAGTGCAGCAATCTGTTTGCTCTGCCAACCAAAGCCCTATACGCCTTATCTTGAGTATCTCTGAAATGAGAGCATGAATGCTGTGTCCTGGCCCTATGCCTGTCAATTATATATGTATGATAACAGCATGTATTTCCGCTTGAATCGAGCATTTGTGTTATTATGAAGGATTTTACATCCAACAGGGATCTGTATTCCTCAGGATGAATTTCCACCAGCCCTTTTGTCTTGGCAAAAGAGTTGTAAAACTGGCTGAACTCCCTCATGTCTTCCATAGTAGGATTTTCGTTAAAAATATATTTCAAATTATCTTTTTTTGCTCTCATCAACTCACGCTTTGTATGATCATGAATCTCAGAAAAAAGTGTGTCTTCATCCTTTGATAAATCTATGTGTAGAGTGTGCTTTATTCTGCATGGTTGGTAGCGTTTAACAGATTGGTAAAACAACAGGATATCTGCATCTGTCTTGTAGCTTGTATAATCTTCTGCATAGTATACCTCTTCAAGCTTTAAAAACAGCTTTCTTTTCTTTAATACCAACATATCTATACTTCCCATCTATACTATTTTTTGTATTAACTCTTCATACTTTGAAGCGGTTATCTCAATGTCATGATTTTCTTTTATATATTTAATGGCATTGTCGCCATAATACTTTATCTTTTCAGCATTCAATCCTTTAATAAATCTTAAAGCCGAATCGAAATCATCATTGCAGCAAAAACCTATATTGTTTTTTGTAATAAAGCCATCAGGATTTACATTAAATGACAGAATAGGCGTCTTTCCTATACAGGCTTGAATAAAGCTATTTGGAAATCCTTCGAATTCAGATGTATTGACAAAAAGCTTGGCTTCATCAAAATACCTTTGTATCTTGAAAAACTCCACATAATCAAGGAACTTAACATTTTTTAGCTTAGAAGCTTCTTCTTTTGCCCTATCCTTTACAGGTGCATCACCCGGAATAATTATAACAAACTCTTCTTCCGGGCACTCTTTTGCGAGCCTTATGAATAGCTCAGGCCTTTTCATATCTACAGCTCGAGATACCCATAATATATGCTTTTTTTTACTTATATCAATATTTTCATCAATAGCAAATCCGTTTTTAATAAGTGTGCTTTCCAGTCCAAGCTTTACTTTGAGTTCACTTTTTTGCTTTTCCGTTTGACTTACTATGGCATCGCAATTGAAAAGTCCAAGCCTGTATAGCATATAAAACTTCAAACCTTTTTTTCTTGCATACTCCATATCAATATTTGAATCGCTTGAAATCCTAAAAATGACCTTCTTCCTTCTTATAAATTTGGCGTAAAAAACTATCCATCCTATGAGAACTCCTGATGTTGAATTTATAATAACATCGCTTTTATTGGTAAGAAGAATCTTTTTAAGATACAAACCCTTAAGTATCTTGTAAAAAATAGTGTTATACTTTTCAAGATTGGTATATTTAATTTTCTTTACGACTATACCGTCATATATCTCCTCATCCTTTTGTCCATAATCACCAACATAAAACTCTATATCATAAAGACCTTTTTTTGAAAGTTGTCTGGCAATATAATAGAAGTTTACTTCCGCACCTCCAAAAACTCCTTTGCAATTAGGATTAAACAATGGGTATGTACAATGAAGCATAAAACATATTTTTATTTTTCTATTCTTAGATGACTTTTTCAATAACATTTTTTCCAACCCCAATAAGCTATACTTTTTCAAAATTCCTTTTTAAGTCTTGCTGAAGAATTTTTAAAAAGTCTTTTCGCATTGTTTATTATAAACTCAACAATTTTCTTCTCAATCTCTCTGTTATCCTTTATTAAAAAGCCAGCAACAAGGTAAACAGCTATATATACAATACTAATAACCGCTACAGCCATAAACCTTCCCAATAAGCTTTCATATACAAGGAAGTCTTTCACAGTATACCATATTAATACAGTTATACCAATATTAAAGAGAGAATTTTGTAGAATAAATCTAAATATGGCTTTTATATCAATAAATTCAAACTGCTTTCTCACAAGGAATGCTATAAACAGCAGCATATAAATTATGTTGCTTACCAAAAGGCTTACAGGATACCCTATATACCCAATTGTATTTACAAACACAAACATGAACGCAAGTGTCATAACACTTGAAAAAGTACTCCACATAAAGCTTATTTTCTGTATCTGCTTTGCTATGATAAGCCTTACAATCATTGCATCAACAAACAATGCGGGAAGATTCATAATAAAGAATCTAAAGAAGCTCCCGGTTACTTTCACATCATCAACCGTCATCTTTCCCCAGCCAAATAATATGGAGATTATGTATTCGGCATTTAAAAACATAATGAAGCAAAATGGCAAAAGGAAAAACAGGCTTAACCTAAAGTACTTTATAAATTCGTTATTTAAATCTTCAAATTTCTTTTTGGTATATAGGTCAATAAAATTTAGACCTATTACTGTGGATATCTGACCTATAAGAACCGACGCTACTACAGTATTTATCCTTTGTCCGTAATCCATAGCTGTAAAGACTCCTGCCGCAAAGCCCGATAAAAGATAAATCACAATATAATCATTTACAATTTTTGTTACCTGCCCCAATACAACATATCTTATGTTTGTTTTTGCCTTTTGTTCCAGTTTGAACCGTTTCATGGACAAACGGCATTTAAGCTTTACGAACAATAGAATATTGACAATTACAAACTGTGCCAAATTCCCCATGAACACGCCGATAGCAAGGCTCAATACCGACAGCTTATCTTTGAAAAGCAATACAAAAGCAATTATCAACATATTTTTAAGCATGTCCAACAGCATTGGCAGGGTAAAATACCTGTATGAAGTAAAAACATCCAAAACATACTGATTTATTATGATTAATAAAAATGTCGGTATTATAAAGCGAATTATATTTATGTTATCTTTAATTTCTTCTGTCGAATACTTAAGCACAGCATCAAACAAATTCACGGGAAACATAAACATTATTGCCACTATTGCTGAAGCAGCAATAAAGTACACCACATATATATATGAAATAAATTTCTTTGATTCATCCTCCGATCTGCTGTTCCTTACTTCTATAATGGACGGTACCATAACGGATTGATTGATTGTGTTCACAAATGATGTTACAATCATTATCATGGATAAAACACTGAACAAAATATCGGTACTCCTTTGCATACCAAAGGATATTGATATAACCTGAGATTGAAGCAACGTCAATATTTTGGCTATTAAACTTAATGTCATAGAAAAAACAATTGCTTTGTTCGTGCTTTTTATCTGTAACATTAGACATTTCCTCTTTCTTAAGTACTAGCTTTTATCCCTAATATTTTATAAAATGCATTTTTCATATTAAGTATCCATGAATCCCTTGAAAACTCACTCTTTAATGTGTTATAAGCATTTTCACCCAACATTCTTCTCTTTTCCCCATTTTCAACAAGCTCCAGCAGCCTTTCGGTAAAATCAACGGTATTTTCCGGCTCAATAAGATAACCGTTATATCCGTCCTTAATTATTTCCGCCGGTCCTCCCGATGAAAATGCAATAAAGGGCAGACAATAGTTAAATGCCTCCAAAACGGTATATCCGAAGGCTTCCCCTATGGAAGTCAAAATGCATATATCCGCTATGGAATAGTAATGATCTATATTATTAACATGCCCCGGCATGACGGCATAACCTTTTTGCAATTCTTCTTTGATAGAATCCCTTATGCTGTCATAAAGCTCACCCTGCCCAAGAAAAACAAACTGTATGTCCTTCCTTTGCTTTATTGATTCTTTTAATATATTTACAGCAAGATCATGCCTCTTTATATCCGTAAAAGAAGCAACCATTAATATTATAGTCTTATCGGCAGCCAAACCGAGCTCTGTTTTTATCCCGATCTTATCATGATCTTTCAAAGCACTTGTATTTTTAAGCTGTAGTCCGTTTTTAACCGTTATAATGTTTCCGTTTTGAGGTAAAGTGGATGTTATAAAATCTGAAACAGATATGTAATAGTCAATAAATAGCTTATAAAACAGCCTCTTTACTCCCGTAAAACGAGTTCCTAACGAATTCCAGTGCTCATTTAGCACTGTCTTTCTGCCAAGTAATTTTGCAAAAAAAGCGGAATAATATCTTTCAAAGCCAAAATGCGTATAAACGGCATCAATATTATATTTTTTAAAAACTCGGCAAAACAATATTAAATTTGATATCATATTGTACTTAGATATATTGCCGGTATAAAACTCTATGCCCTTTTCCCTCAGATACCTGACATATAAAGGTTCTTGAAGTTTTTCTTGGCCTAATACTTTTGCATACCGATTATATTTTGAGTCCATACTGGGCACGAGCCAGATAAATCTTATATTATTATCTTTGCATGCAGCAAGGTCAATAAAGGATGCTTCAATCCGGCTGTAAGTATCAACAACAAATCCTGGTACCAACAATATATTTTTCATTTAAAAGCTCCTTAACCACGTTTAATAACGTATTTAATGTGTTTGGTTAATCAGGATTTTAAGGAATGACTAGAAAATTAGAATAGAAAGATTAATCTTTTTGGTGCTATTTGCCATGCTATATTTTGTATCTATCTAATGTAAAATAATCCTAACTATTCATTCCCCTACAAAAATTACAAAAAATTATTTTAAATCCTAGCTAATATTTTACATTATGAATCCACATAATGCAAGTTAATGTACATTTTTATTTACCTATTAGAAATCACACCATAAAATATTTGAAGATGGAAATTTATTATAATATAATTAAATATAGGACAAAATGGACATATAAACTATCATATATCCTTATATATATAAACTTTTGTTAAGGGGTGATATTACCAATGAGGGTAAAAATGAAAACACATATTCTAGTCACAGCATTTATATTAATTGTAATTCTAGTAGCTAATTCCTGTTCATCCGATATATACCACGAGAATAATAAGACCGCCGATTCTCAGAACCAAACAACATTTTATCCCAAAGAAGTTGATTCAGTTTTATATAATCCATACATGGGTTGGGTGCCATGGGCTCACACTGCCGAAAGTTATGCCGAGCAGCCTTTCAGACTGGTTATGGCCTCGATTACATGGAAAGAATTAGAGCCTGAAAAAGGACAATTTGATTTTGAGGGTATAGAAAAGAAAAATAATTTTGACCATTGGAAATCAAAAGGAGTGAAAATAATTCTCCAATTTAATATGGATTATCCCGACAATGAGAAGCACATGGATATTCCGGACTGGTTGTATTCGGAAATTGGAGAACAAGGCACTTGGTACAATTATCGTAACGAAAACACCAAAATGGGTTTTAGCCCCGATTACAAAAACAAAAAGCTTATTGAGAACCACAAGAGTTTAATAAGTAAATTTGCTGAACGTTATGATAAAGATCCCAGGATTTTCATGATACTTATAGGCAGCTGCGGACATTGGGGCGAGTGGCATACAACATATATAGAAGACGAAAAAGCAGCAGGAAGATTCCCGACTATAGAGTATTCCAATCAATATGTTCAGCATTATATCGATTACTTCAGAAACAAGCCTCTTTCAATGCGGTATCCCAGCGAAATAGGTGCTAAAAATCATCTTGGTCTTTTCAATAATGCCTTCGGTAGTTATGACCAAACTCAAAAATGGTTTCTTGATTGGGCACTTTATGGTCATACCGATGGATATAACCCCGGTTATACTCATCCTCCAATGCCAAACTTCTGGCTCGATGCACCTTCGGGAGGAGAATTCGGCTATTATCCCGGGCTTCAATGGTTGGAGGACTCTGCAATGACTGAAACACTTCGTCAGGCAAGAGAAACCCATATTTCATGGCTAGGTCCCTGTTGCCCTGTACAAATTGAAGTAGGTGACAGACTGCAGCCCAATATAGATAAAATGATGAAAACAATGGGTTACAGGTTCGTTATTAAGTCAGTTACCCATGCCACCTCAGTTAAGGCAGGAGGCATGCTGAACATCAGTATGGATTGGTTAAACAGGGGTGTTGCACCATTTTACTTCGAATGGCCTATTGAATTGTCATTGGCCGATTCATCGGGAAAAATTGTGGCTAAAAGTACCACCAACGATGACATAACAACCATTTTACCCAGTGAAGAACCTACTAACTTTACTCCAAGTTTAAAAATACCTTCAAACTTACCGGAAGGTCAATATAAGCTATGCGTAGCGATACTCGATCCCGAAACGAACACCCCCGGCATACAGCTGGCAATTGACGGTAAACGCAGTGACGGGCGATATTCTTTAAGCACTGTTGATGTAATCAATGATAATGTATATACACCAACTAAACTCACTACTTTGACACCAACCAAACAAACGAATACAGCACCAAATGTGACAGCAAATTCAGCATCATATGCAACACCATATACAACGTCATATACAACATCAACTTCAACACCGGCAAAAACTACAAGCACTGCCACATCAATTACACTCGGATTTGTTGTCGAATCAACACCCTCAGTTACACCGACAAAAACAACTATAATTTACACTACCCCAGCACAGAATAATACTACAAAAGCGACACCTAGCAATACTAAAGGAAGTGATACAGTAAAGAAATATAAAACAATATTATTTACATTAAATAGCAAGCTGTTCCGAATAAATGGTATCGATTATATCATGGATGCTACTCCAATCATATATCACAATAGAATGCTGATACCTGTTAGATATATCTCTGAAGCTACAGGTGCAGAAGTTACATGGATTAAGTCCCAAAAAAGCGTAGTGGTAAAAACCGCCAATAAAGAAATAAAGCTCTGGATAGGCAAGAACACAGCCTTAATAAACGGTAAAACAGTTAAAATTGATACTAACGATGCCAGTGTTAGCCCTATAATTGTTAACCCTGGCAGGACAATGCTGCCCCTTAGATTTATAACAGAAAATCTCGGTTATAATGTGGAATGGCAGCCACGTTTAAAAACAGCTAAACTTACATCGATTTGAGAATAATGTGATAAGCAAAATGCAATAAAAAGAGTATAGGATTATTTCGCCTATACTCTTTTTACAGCAAGGAAATTTAAAATATTAAAAAGTATTACAAATTCTCCTTATACCACTGAATACATCTTTTCAGTCCATCATCTACATTAATCTCCGGATTATAGCCGAGATATTTCCGTGCTTTGGTAATATCTGCATTTGAATGCTTGATGTCTCCTTTTCTATCAGGGCCATAAACAGGCTTAATGTCTTTCTCAAGGAGCCTGCATATAATATCATATAAATCGTTAAGATATACCCTTCCACCGTTTGCTATATTGAAAACTTCGCCAACCGCCTCATCTCCTGCAAGACATGCCTTCAAATTAGCCTGAACAACATTGTCGATGTAGGTAAAATCTCTTGATTGTTTACCGTCGCCATTAATTCGAGGTGCTATGTTATTTAAAAGTGCCTTTACAAATAGTGGTATAACAGCAGCATAAACCGAGTTTGCATCCTGCCTTCTGCCAAATACATTGAAATAACGCAGCCCAATAGTTTGAAGGCCGTATAGCTCAAAAAAATTCCTGGCATAAAGTTCATTTACCTTCTTTGTAATGGCATATGGAGATAATGGCTTTCCTACCCTATCCTCTACCTTTGGCAGATTAACCTCATCTCCATACACAGATGATGAGGAGGCATAAACAAATCTTTTTACGGAATTATCTCTTGCAGCAATCATCATGTTCAACGTACCTGTTATATTTACATCATTTGAAGTCTTTGGATCCTCAATGGAACGTGGAACCGAACCTAATGCAGCTTGATGAAGTACATAATCGACATTTTTGCACGCCTCTTTACATGCATCGATATCCCTTATATCACCTTCAATCAGTTGAAAATTATTATTATCAAGCATATTTGCGATATTCTCACGTTTACCTGTAGAAAAATTATCCAACACTCTTACTTTATATCCCATATCAAGAAGTGTTTCCGATATGTTAGATCCTATAAACCCTGCACCTCCGGTAACAAGGAAAAGAGTATCCTTTGGAAAAGAAATATTGTTAAAGCCCATAGTTTTACAACCTCCAATAGCTAAATCCGGATTTTATTGCTTCTTCTCTATCATACATTCCTTTAACATCTACTAAAATATATTTATTGTTCCTGTAAAGCTCTTTAAGTTGATTTAATGTTATAGATTCAAATCCATTATGATTTACTGCTATAATTACAGCATCATAGGACCCGGCATTTTTCAAATCAACAAGATCAATACCGTACTCATGCTTTACTTCTGCAGCATCAGCATTTGAATCGGTAACCGAAACATCTATTCCATACTCATTAAGTTCGTTTACGATATCAATAACCCTGGAATTTCTAACATCCGGTACATTCTCTTTAAATGTTATTCCCATTACAAGTACCTTGCTGCCCTTTATCTGAACATCATTCTTTATTAAGAGCTTTACTGTGTTTTCAGCGATATATTTTCCCATTCCATCATTTATTCTTCGTCCCGCTAATATAACCTCAGGATGATATCCCAATTCTTCCGATTTATACGTTAAATAATAGGGATCTACACCTATACAATGTCCTCCCACCAGTCCTGGGAAGAATTTTAAGAAGTTCCATTTTGTGCCTGCAGCTCTTAAAACAGATAACGTATCAATTCCCATTTTATTAAAAACAATCGAAAGCTCATTCATAAATGCTATATTTATATCTCTCTGAGTGTTTTCTATAACCTTAGCTGCTTCTGCAACCTTTATACTTTCAGCCCTGTAAACACCGGCTTTGATAATGAGTCCGTATACATTTGCAATAATATCTAAAGATTCATCATCCATACCTGAGACTATCTTTGTAATATTTTCTACAGTATGAACCTTATCACCGGGATTTATCCTCTCGGGAGAATAACCCACTTTAAAGTCTATTCCACATTTAAGACCTGAAAATTTTTCAAGTATGGGAACACAAACATCCTCAGTGACTCCGGGATAAACAGTAGACTCATATACCACAATAGACCCTCTGACAAGATTTCTTCCAACTATCTCACTGGCACTCCGTACAGGAAACAAGTCAGGTGTCTTATCTTTAGAAATTGGAGTAGGAACAGCAACAATTATAAATCTAGAGTTCTTCAAATCCTCTTCATTACATGTAAATTGTACTTTGGTATTCTTGAGTTTCTCACTTCCAACCTCTTTAGTTACATCTATTCCCTGTTTATATGATTCAATCTTTTTTTGGCTAATGTCAAAACCTATTATATCAGCCTTTTCAGATAAAGCCACAGCTAAAGGCAGGCCAACATATCCCAATCCTACAACAGAAATTTTTTCTTTTCGTGCTCTAATTCCTTCAAATAAATCTTGCACAGCTGTTACCTCCCCATCAATATTGTATAATATTGTAATTTAATATTAACCTTTTATATTATAGCACTATTTTTTATATAATAGAAATAATTATATAAAAATAAAATAGCAAAATTACAAGCACTTTATTTGCATAAATAAAGATAAAACACTTAAAGTTTCGAAAGTGTTTTATCTTACAATCTGAAACGACAGTCTGATATCTTTCTTAATAAGCTCCTCTCTTTTTAAATACCACAAGAAATGTCTTTAAAATAATTTTTATGTCAAGAAAAATTGACCATTCATCTATGTACTTTGTATCAAGCCTTACAACCTCGTCAAAATCCATTATACTGCTTCTTCCGGAAACCTGCCACAATCCTGTCATACCAGGCTTAATACTTATTCTTCTGCGCTGATAGTTCTCATATTTGCTGACCTCATCGACTGTAGGAGGTCTTGTTCCCACGAGACTCATTTCCCCCTTTAAAACATTAATAAACTGGGGCAATTCATCAATACTGGTTTTTCTAATAAACCCACCAACCTTTGTGATTCTTGGGTCGTTCTTCATTTTAAACATTAAGCCGCCTTCAATCTGATTATACTTCATAAGTTCTTCTTTTTTCTTCTCGGCGTCTACACACATGGATCTGAATTTATAAAGCTTAAATGTTCTTCCATTAAGGCCCACTCTATTTTGTGCAAAAATAGCAGGTCCAGGTGACTCAAGCTTAATGGCTATAACAGTGAATAATGCAATAACACCTGTAAGCAGTATTCCAATTGAAGCTCCCACAATATCCATGAGCCTTTTTAGAAAAAGCTCTGCCTGATTAAGTGATACAGTGTCAAATGTAAGCATTGGAAGTGTTCCAACATTACTTAAATATGTTTTGGCAATTTTTAAATCATATAAGTCCAGTAACATCCTAACCGTAATACCCATTTCTTCACACATCAGAACATACTTTTCCACCTCTCCGAGATAATCCTTAGGAAGTGCAAATATTACCTCATCAACGGCATTTTCTTTTATTATTTCGTCAAGATTTTCTATGCTGCCCAACTCAACATGTCCCTTGATGGATTTGTCTTTAACTTTAACATATCCAAGAATATTAATATTTACGTTATTTTTCTGAACATATTCGGTAAACTTCCTTGCAACTCTTGGTGTCCCTACTATAACAACTCTTGATACACGTTGAAGGCTCATATGCTTTTCCATAGCAGCAAATTTGTAAATAAATTTCTCAATAAGAAGTGTAAGTACTATTGATGTGCAAAATATAACATATAATGTTCTGCTAAACACTGTTTCCTTCACAAAAAATATCATAGCAGCCAAAAAAAGGTCTGATATAATTGCTGAAACCAATACAATTCTTAATATCTTATCGTAATTGAAAAATACAATCTTTTCATATATCCTTGTATTTCCCATTAAAAATAACCAAACAGGTATGTAAACAATGAGAATCCAGGAGTACTCCTTTAATTCAAATAAATTAACATAATTCTTTGTGATAAGATAAGAGATTATAAATGTCAAAATAATTACAATTATGTCCACAAACGCATGGATAATGTGACTAGCAGAAAAGATATTTGCTCTATGCATAGTACTCTCCCCCTTATTATCAGGTTGCACCTTATTATCAGGTATAAACACTGATACTCCTTATCTAATCAAATAATATAAAGATCTTACTTCCTTTTACTTCAATATGATTAAAAAATGAAATAAAATAAATTGCTTCAGCATTATTCATATCTATAATAGCTATAATATGAAGATCTACTATCTATCTTGGTCATGACAATCCCGATAATATTTGCATTTATGGCTGCTAATGCTTTTTTAGCTCTCTTTGCCATTTCAATTCTTGTCTGACCACTTGCCACAACAACCATTGTGCCATCCGCAATATTTGTTAATATTGCAGCATCAGTTACCTGTCCTACCGGTGGTGTATCTATAAAAATAATGTCATATTCATCCTTTAACTTTTCAACCAATTGCTTCATCTTTTCTGAACTCAATATTTCAGAAGGATTTGGAGGTATAGGACCGCTTGGTATTATAAATAGATTGTCAATTCCTTCTTTAGTCTGAATTACTGATTTCTTCAATTCTTTATCGGTTGCCAAAATATTCGTCAAGCCTTCAGTATTTTTGACACCAAAGTAATGATGTACTTTTGGTTTTCTTAAGTCTGCATCTATGACAAGAACCTTTTTTCCCGATTGAGCCAATGTTATTGCAATATTAACAGTTGTAACTGTTTTACCGTCACCTAATGAAGGACTTGTCAACAGAATAACCTTCATATCCTTATCAACACTCTTGTATTGAAGATTTGTACGCAGTTCTCTAAAAGCTTCAGATGCTGCTGCTTTCGGATCATTTGCAGTAATGAGGTTCTTAAGGTACTCTTCTTCAAGCTGCTTTTTGTCTTTTGCCTTTTTCTTTCCTCTTTTTCCGCCCTCAAAAGCAGGAACGGTACCAATTACATTAATTCCCAAATGACGTTCAATATCCTCCGGCTTTTTAAATGTATGATCGATAAACTCCAACAAAAATATGAGTGCTGCCCCTAAAACAAGACCTGCAAGACCTGCTACACCAACATTCTTTTTCTTGCTCGGCTTAATTGGGTCTTTAGGCTCCTTCGCCGTATCTATAACCTTAACATTCTTAACCTCGATAATATCTGATGCAAGTTGCATTATAATAGTCCCAAGTTCATTAACAACCTTTGTTGCAAGCTTTGGATCATGATCATCATAGCTTATTTTGAATATTCTTGAATCTTTAATAGTAGTAACATCCACATTATGCTGAAATGCTTCCGCGTCTAAGCCTAATTTGGATTGAATTTTCTCAGCAACCAATCTGGATTTTAAAATCTCCCTATAATCTACAACAAGTTGGCTGTTTATCTGTATATCCAACAAACTTAAGGCACCTATCTTATCCTTCTCTTTCCCGAGAAACAGAGTTGTTTCTGCTCTATAAATCGGTTTAATGTAAAATGCTGTAACTATATAAGAAACACCTGCTGCCAAAATAAAACAAATTAATAATATGTACCATTTCCTCAATAGAATAAGTATCAGCTCTCTAATGTCTACCTCAATAAAATCCTCATTATGCATTTACAAACTCTCCCTTTTTTAATCTAAAAATTAAATGCGACAAATAGTTAGATTATTCCTTCAATAAAAACAAAATTTGTCTACTAAATTTTACCGCTATAGATTCACTTTGTCTACTATATTTTTACAATAGAACTACCTCCTTATAAAATTTTGCAGACTTTTATATTAAATAGCTATACATATAGAATAGCTCCTTGGCCCTATCATAATCAGATCCTAATGTTTTTTTAAGATACTCTTTGATCTTATTTTTAGCCTCGTCAGTCATTCCGTCTTCACTTAAGCTCTGTACATAAGCCACATCAATCTTTGAATATATGCGTTTAATATCCGGTATGTCCGCAGGGTCTATATCATCTTTATACTCGTCCAATTTTTCATCAATCCAACTCTTTGTCTCATTCTTTGTAGGAGTTTCATTGCTTTCAGAGTCTTTAATCTCCGGTGTCGAATTCTGATTTTGACTATCATTTTTTTTATCATTATCAGTTTCTTTATCGCCATCTTTATTTTCATTTTGAGAATCCTCAGTCTTTTTGTCTTTTTCCTCAGTTTGTGTTATTGCTTTGGATGAATCATTTTCATTACCATTAGCATTTTTATTATTAAAAGTGGCTCTCGGATTCTTGGTAATATCAGGGGTACTTAATTTATCATCTATAATATTCTTGTTTATTCCTTCATTATCTTTAAAATTTGAGTCCCCTTGATCACCCAATTCATCAGCATTAGTTTTATCATCTTTTTTTAGAGCATCACTAACTTTCGATATATCATCAACAATATCTCCCGGTTGTCTATTCATTAAAATCGGTATTATCAATCCTACAGATGTAATGATTAAAATAGCAAATATTAATATCAAAAACTTCTTCATTACTAATCTCCTAATAATGCACTTACACACATTCAAAAATAGGTATATAAATTAATCAGCCAAATAATAAATCATAAATATAAAAAAAATATCAAAATCATCTATATTTAATTATTAAATAAATTTTCTATTTTGTCAAATTTTTATAGCAAATAATTTTTTTGTAAATAATTAGTGTCAGAACTTAAACAACTCTTTTAAAAAAAACTTCTTTTTAGATACAGAGATATTGACTACTTCGCTATTATTCCATAATCTTAAAGGATTAACATCCGTAAGTATTTCAGCATTCTCTTTGCCGATCAGCTCTATCAAAAATTCAGAAAAATATTCAACTCCCTTAAAATATTCATTTACATAATGGGTATCCGTTGCTATAAAATGAACCAAACCCTTCTGTAGAAGAGATTCAGTAAATCTTTTTACATTTTTCCCATATTTGCCCATTATGCTGTCATGATTAATTTGAATCAATACTCCATTAGATATTAATTTTTCTATTAAATTAAAATTCATATAAATCTTACTATTTCGTTCTGGGTGAGCAAAGATTGGAATATACCCTTCTAATTGAATTTTATAGAAAACATCTTCCATATAATTGGGAATACTATTCATCGAAGTCTCTATTAGTATATATCTTGTATCATTCAGTGTAAGAATTTCATTGCATTTGATTAGGTCGATGATATCTGGAGTCATAAACACTTCCATCCCAGGCTTAACCTCAAATCCCGGAACTTTTTGCAGCAAAGCTTTATTTAACTGCTCAGTCATAGAAATAACAGAAGCTCCATTTGTTTGATATGTACTGTCAACTATGTAATGAGGTGTTGCAATAACTCTACTGATGCCCCTGTTTTTCAACATGCTGCATACCTGGATGGAATCGTCTAATGTCTTAGGTCCGTCATCAATCCCCCATAACAAATGGCAATGAATGTCAATCATTTAATCACCTTATTCTTTTGATATAACTATACAAGGGACAAGTCCGCTTGGCTAATTGCTCCTATGCATAGAAATGTCCCTTATATTTCAATCTAGTTTATTAAGTAATTTTATTTTTCTGCACCTAATGTCATGCACTTATCGATTATTGTCATAACTTCAGCTCTAGTAATTCTATTATTAGGCTTAACAGTATTATCAGTATAACCTTCTATAATTGTTGTTTCAACAGCTTTTGCTAGATATCCAAGTGCCCATGACGGAATATCTTTTGCATCTTTAAATTTTAAAGATGTATTATTTGATTCTTCATATTTGTATGCTTTCATTGCCATAACCAAAAACTCGGAACGTGTTACTTTATTGTTTGCTTTATATGTATTGTCGGGATATCCTTGAATAATTCCATTATCTACTGCAACCTGAATGTATCCCTGTGCCCATTCGGGAATTGACTTAACATCAGCAAATTTGAGATTTGGTTCCTTTACAGGCTCTAATCCAATTGCCTTAACTAATGCTGTAATAACCTCTGCTCTTGTCATATCGATATCCGGCTTAACCGAACCGTCAGGATATCCTGCTATAGCTCCTTTTTCAATCAAGCTGATTATTCTATCTTCTGCCCAATGGCCGAATATATCTCCAAAAGGTCCGTATCCAAGGATAATCTCTTTTGGCTCAATAACAACCTTATCCATATCATTAGGATTTACTAGCTCTACCATAACAACATATTTAATTTTTGATTTATCAAGTGCTGTTACAGTATAGAACACTGGGTTCTTGAAATTCTTTTTAACTGAAGTATCCGGAGTAATAGATGCTCCTTTGAACTCAATCACAGGTTCAAGATTCTTAAGATCTGTTCCTTCAGGTACCTTTACAACTACTGTATGTACTTTTTCAAATATAACAGTTTTTGCTTCAGGCAGATTTTTAAAGCTAAATGCTGTTATTTGTTTATCTTCTGCCTTTATTACTGCAGTTGGTGTTGCAGTAGGCATAACTGTTGGTGTTGCAGTAGCTGTAGCAGTTGCTGCAACTGTTGAAGTTGGTGTTGGTGTTGCTACTATAACTACGCCGCCACCAGTTCCTCCGCCAGGATTTGTTGTAACTGTCGGTGTAGGAGGATTCCCTGGAACATACTTACTTTCATCGTAAATTCTTGCATCTTCACTTTCAAGATAATTTTTAAACGCTATTATCTCGTTTCCTGCATTAAGGCCATTGAGTATATTAGTAGCCTTGTTAAGGAAATCATCTGCAGTCCCTTTATTTAATCCATCCTCACGTTCTTCTACAAACTTCAATACTCCAGATAACAAATCATCAACAAGACCCTTCTTCTGGGAATCTAATTCAAAATATATCTTAGATTTAACACCATCATAATCGTACACAGTTGATAGATTGTAATATACAGCTATCTGTTTTAATACGGTAACTAAAAACCTTGTACCGTTATCATCGTTTTCATCATTTGTCACTATCCTGTTAATCCTGTTAGCAACAGTTCTAAATGAAGAAAAATCATCTTCTTTAATTGTATAGCCATCAGATATAAGGGCACTTATTGCGAGCCTATTTTTCAAACTGAGGCCAACAAACGTATCTTTCAATACGCCAACATCATTTTGAGTTAAAGTAATACCTATAATATCCTGTATTTTGTTTTGCATTTGAGTAGTATCAGTATCTTTATTTATACCACTCAAATATGCTGCAGCATCATCTCTCTCCTCTTGATCCTCTACGGCTAAAGCTGCTGTTATTACTTTCTTGATTTGAGATACTTTTGCAGGTGGTTCAGTTGATTCTGAATAAGCAGCAAAACTTATCAAACTGAAAATCAAACTAAAAACAACCACACACGATATTACTTTTTTAGTAATAGTTTTTAACATTAAAATACTCCCCCTTGTATACTTAATACTAAAGTAGCTGCTAACAAACAAAGGACTAGGCTCAAATCAATACTGAAAAAAAACTACGAAACTTTTGACAATTTGCCAAAGTTTGTTAATGTGAATAAAAGAAACTACACTCAGTAATCATATGTTACATAATTGATTATAGCAAATAAAAAATACAAATTCAAGAAAAATTATAGTTAAAAATTAATTTATCTTGTTTTATTAACTAATTAAAACAAGATAAATCATATAAAGAGGGTGTTGCAAAACTACTTTAAAAAGTAGCCAAGCAACACTCTCTTTTATTGCTATAAAGTAAAATTGATACATAAATTTCATTATTTATATTAATTTTCTATATCACTCCTAATTTTGAGC
>Ga0208825_1000605_pt1 | contig 33031 bp, 29 predicted proteins | sample AD_UKC113_MetaG_FD_184450 | JGI IMG/M metagenome (GOLD analysis project Ga0208825, IMG submission 184450) | Active sludge microbial communities of municipal wastewater-treating anaerobic digesters from Hong Kong - AD_UKC113_MetaG (SPAdes)... | ecosystem: Engineered > Bioreactor > Anaerobic >...
TCCTATTTTTCAGAAGATTGGGATAATTATAGTTGGTATTATATTATTAATGGAACTCCTCGAATTCGTATAGCACAGATTCATGTTTGCAAGTAACTACCTACTACAGCAGATAAATTAATGTTTATTTTGATTTATCTGAAAACGAACCCTTTACAGGAGCATCATGCAGTATTTTTTGGCATGACCCAACCTAAAACAAACAAATTCATTCATTTGTTATCAGAAATTCTGTTAATCACTTTGAAGCGTCTTGGTGAATTACCTAAAAGAAATGAATTTGACTATGTCCAAAGAAAATCGCAAGCAATTTATTGACGGGTTTTTTAAGGCATAAAGAGACGTCACTGGTATTTTAAAAAAAGAATGTCGCCGAAGACATTTCTGAACATATTAGACGCTCCCAAATCTATCCCTAGCTAAGTTGCTCCACAGCAGAGCATCGTTCGTCCGTTTCAATTTACAAAAACAGAAATAATAAACAAAACTGATACAAGTAAACAAAATTAGCAGACTACTTTTTGACCTGTACGCCTATATTTCTAATGACAATTCTCGGATGAAGTTATCTGTTGATAAGTTGTGAATAAACAGAAAAAATATCCCCCACTTAATTTTCCTTTTACGAAATAAAATTTTAACCACTTGATAATAAATATTTTAAATCAAATATTTCTAATCGAATTATAATTAATAAACTGTTTATAAAGTTCTTAAAAGCATTTTTTTCTGTTAATTAGTTGTTGAAAAATATTTTGTGGGGAAATGTGGGGGATTTAAATATATTTTTTACTTTTACAGTGTAAAGTAAAAATCTCAATTAATGTCAACATTTATTGGAAAATATGAAGCTAAAGTAGATGCCAAAGGAAGAATTTTTGTTCCTGCGGTTTATCGAAAACTTTTAGGAGATATTGAAAAAGACCGCATTGTAATGCGTAAAGAAGAAGAAAACAATTGTTTAATATTTTATCCCGAAGCGGTTTGGAATCAAAAAATTGAATACTTGAAATCAAAGCTGGACGAATGGAATTCTATTGATGAGCTTTTATTAATGCAGTTTGTAGCAGATGCTGAATGGCTCGATATAGACACGCAGGGACGGATTTTGGTCTCGAAAAAAAATCTTCAAACGTTAGGAATAGAAAATGGAGAAGTAGTTTTTTTGGGAATGATTGACCGTTTTGCCCTTTGGAGTAAAGCTCGCTATGAAAAAGCTCGTCTCTCGTCTGATGAATTTACCAATTTGTTGAAAGAAAAATTAAGGAAATCAGAATAAAAAAATTCCCAATGAACGATGGAGCGTATCATATTCCTGTTTTGCTGTACGAGGCAGTCAATGGACTGAATATTCAGCCTGATGGAATTTATGTGGACACTACTTTTGGTGGTGGTGGTCATGCTCGTGAAATATTAAGCAAACTGAATGAAAAAGGGCGATTGATTGTATTTGATCAGGATGAAGAGGCTGCCAAAAATGCTTTTGATGACCCGCGTTTTACGTTTGTGCATAGTAATTTTTGCTATTTGAAAAATTTTTTACGTTATCTTGAAATAGAAAAAGTAAATGGCGTTTTAGCAGATTTGGGTGTGTCGTCGCATCATTTTGATGCTTCAGAACGAGGTTTTTCTTTTCGTTTTGAAGGGAAACTGGATATGCGTATGAACAAACAATCTGAGTTAACTGCTGCAGATGTGCTGAACACCTATTCTGAAGAAAAATTGGCTGATATTTTTTTTAATTATGGAGAATTGAGAAATGCTAGAAAAATTGCTAAAATAATTGTTGAAAATCGTGATAGACAACCTTTAACACAAATTTCTTCTTTTGTAGAATTAATAAAACCGTTGTTTCCAAAAGAAAGAGAAAAAAAAGATATGGCGCGTGTTTTCCAGGCTTTGCGTATGGAAGTAAACCATGAATTGGAAGCGTTACAAGCTTTTTTACAACAATCATTACAAGTGCTTCAACCGCAAGGTCGTCTGGTCATCATTACTTATCATTCATTGGAAGACAGAATGGTAAAAAATTTTCTAAAAAGTGGTAATTTTGCAGGAAAAATTGAAAAAGATTTTTATGGTCATCCTTTTTTACCTTTTCAGTTGATTAACAATAAAGTAATTGTTCCTGATAATAATGAAATTGAACAAAATCCAAGAGCTCGTAGTGCAAAATTAAGAATAGCCGAACGAAAATCTCTGATTTAAAAATGGTTTTTGCAACTTTTTAAATTCTCCAAAATGTCTGTTTTTACAAATTTTTTTAAAAGTATTATTCGTGAAGAAGATTGGGTAGAAATTAAGTCCAGTTCTTTTCGGGATATTTTAAACGGCAATATTTTTAAAAAACGTTTTTTTACAAGGCAACTCGGCTTAATTGCTATGATTGTAGTTCTACTGATTATTTACATTGGGAATCGATATAGTTATGAAAAACAGTTGGTTTATCAAAATAAATTAAAAAAAGAAATTCAAGATAAAAAATATGAATCGTTGACTATTTCTGCTCAACTAATGCAAATTAGCCGTCAATCGAATGTGCTGAAAATGTTGAATGAAAAAGGAATAGACCTTCATGAACTAAATGAACCATTGATTATATTAAATGACTCAGTCAACTAAAAATGGCTAACAATCGTAAAAATATTATCCTTCGTTTTGCTCTGATATATTTTTTAATAGTGGTTGCTTTTTTATTGGTGATATATAAAATTATTGTAATTCAGTTTGTTGAACGTGATCATTGGCTGGCATTAGCAGCTAAAAACGTAAAAACCAATATTGTTATAAAACCAAACAGAGGAAACATTTATGCTTGCAATGGAAGTTTAATGGCAAGTTCTATTCCTACTTATTACGTTTATATGGATTTGCGAGTTCCAGCTTTACATGAAAATGACGGAGCACTTTTTAAGGAAAATATTGATTCTGTTGCTATCTGTTTGTCTAATTTTTTTGGCGATAAATCTGTTGCTCAATACAAGAATGATATAACAAAAGCTTATTTTGAAGAAAACGGCGAATATCGTTTGTATCCCAAGCGCATTTCTTATGCTCAATTGAAAGTATTGAAAACTTTTCCTCTTTTTAGATTAGGGAAAAATAAAAGTGGTTTAGTTACAAAGGAATTATTTGAGCGAGTGAAACCTTTTGGTTCTCTGGCTTCACGAACCATAGGAGATATTTATGCTGATGAATCAAAAGGTGGAAAAAATGGAATTGAATTGGCTTTTGATTCTGTGTTAAGAGGGACGCCAGGTGTGGGCGTGAGACAAAAAATTGCAAATTCTTGGCAGGAAACTGTTCAAGTAGAACCTGTTGATGGAAGGGACGTTATTACCACTATTAATATTGATTTTCAAGATATTGCAGAAAAAGTTTTAGTAGATAGTTTAAAAGCTTTTGATGCGGAAGCCGGTTATGTTGTTTTGATGGAAGTTCAATCAGGAGAAGTAAAAGCCATTGTAAATATGCAAAAAAATGCTGATGGTACTTATTCAGAAAATAAAAATGGTGTAGTATCGGATTTGGTAGAACCGGGTTCTACTTTTAAGGTAGTATCTTTAGTAGCAGCTTTGGACGATGGAAAAGTTAAAATTACAGATACCATTGATACTGATAATGGTATTTACCAATATGCCAATTCTTTTATGAAGGATCACAATTATAATCGAGGTGGATTTCATAAAATAACCATTGCAGAAGCCATCCAAGCCTCGTCCAATGTTGGAGTTTCCAGAATGATTGTCAATGCTTATGGTGACAATCCTGCAGCTTATGTAAATAAATTGTATCAGATGAAATTGAATGTGCCGATGCAATTGGAAATCCCTGGTGCAGCGGCACCACAAATTAGGCATCCACTGGACAAGACAAGATATTGGTCAAAAACTACTTTACCGTGGATGTCCATTGGCTATGAAGTTCAAATTCCACCTATTTATACATTGGCTTTTTATAATGCTATTGCTAATAATGGAAAGTTAATTCGTCCGTTTTTTGTAAAGGCAATCAGTAAAAATGGACAGATAGTTAAAACTTTTCAAACCGAAACCATTAATCACTCCATATGTAAACCTGAAGTACTCAAAGTTGTTCAAGAAACTTTATTGGGCGTAATAGAAGGTAAATTAGGAACCGCAAAAAATGTGAGATCAAAATATTTTCGTATTGCAGGAAAAACAGGTACAGCTCAAATTTCTAAAGGAGCATTAGGATATAAATCAGGTGGAAAAGCTCATCAAGTCTCGTTTTGCGGTTATTTTCCTGCTGAACATCCTCAGTATAGTTGTATTGTTGTGATTCGTGAACCTCACATTGGTTATCCATCTGGTGGAAAAATGAGTGGTTCGGTTTTTAAAAATATTGCAGAACGTGTGATGTTTTTAAAATCGAATGCAAAGCCTGAAAATTTGAAAGTTGATACTTTGTCACATAAGCCAAAGTTACCTTATTGTTTTTCAGGAAGATTTTGCGACTTACAAACAGTTGCTTCTCAAATGCAGCTTTCAGTGATTGGTTTGCCAAGTGATTATGTAAGAGTAAATACTGAAACCCAGTTAAGGATTGAGCCTATTAATATTATGCATAATATAATGCCCGATTTAACCAATATGGGAGCTAAAGATGCTGTCTATCTTGCTGAAAAATTAGGCTTGAAAGTACAAATCAACGGGTATGGAAAATTGATTTCCCAGAGCATTTCAGCCGGCTCGCCGATTCAAAAAGGGCAATCAGTTTTATTGAGTTTTCAAGAATAATGATTTTAATAAATTAGATGTTATGACTTTAAATAATCTTTTACAGGGAATTCCTCTTTTAGAAGTGATAGGCGATATGAATATCAATATTTCGTCTATTCAGTTTGATTCACGTAAAATTCAAACGGGGAATGTTTTTGTTGCTATACATGGTACAAGTGTTGATGGGCATCAATTTATTCCTTCAGCCATTGAAAATGGTGCAGTGGCAATTGTTTGCGAAGAATTTCCTGTAAAATTTAATCCGAACGTGACGTATGTAAAAGTCGAAAACAGCGCTGAAGCTTTGGGAAAAATGGCTTGTGCCTGGTTTGACTTTCCTTCTTCGAAATTAACATTGGTAGGAGTGACTGGAACTAATGGAAAAACTACTGTTGCTACTCTTTTATATCAAACCTTCCGTAAATTGGGATATAAAGCAGGGTTATTATCCACTGTCCGAAATTATATTGATGAAATACCAATGGAAGTAACCCACACAACCCCTGATCCACTGGAATTGAATGAATATCTGGCAAAAATGGTTGAAGCAGGTTGCGAATATGCTTTTATGGAAGTAAGTTCACATGCTATTGATCAGCGGCGTATTGCTGGGCTGGAATTTAAAGGAGGCATTTTTACCAATCTCACACGTGATCACATTGATTATCATTTGACTTTTGAAAATTATTTAAAAGCAAAAAAACGATTTTTTGACGATTTACCCTCTACTGCTTTTGCTCTTACTAATTTAGACGATAAAAATGGACTGGTAATGGTTCAAAATACGAAAGCTTCGATTCACACTTATTCACTTTATCATTTGGCTGATTTTAAAACTAAAATTATCGAGCAAAGTTGGGAAGGGATGTTGCTTGAAATGAATGGCAAGCAAGTACATGTAAATTTTGTGGGTAAATTCAATGCCAGCAATCTCACAGCAATTTATGGAACAGCAGTATTATTAGGAGCCGATGAAATGGAAGTTTTAAGAATAATTAGTACACTTCATCCTGTCTCAGGTCGTTTTGAGACCTTACCTTCTCCAACAGGATTTACAGTTATTGTAGATTACGCTCACACGCCCGATGCTTTAAAAAACGTGATAGAAACCATTCATGATATTTTGCAAGGTAAAGGCAGATTAATAACAGTAGTTGGTTGTGGTGGCAATCGTGACAAAGGGAAACGTCCTCTCATGGCTCAAGAAGTGGTAAAAGGCAGTTGGAAAGCGATTCTCACTTCTGATAATCCTCGTTTTGAAGATCCAATGGAAATTTTAAATGATATGCTGGCTGGATTGACTTCAGAAGAAAAGTCACAGTGTTTAACCATTGTTGATCGAAGGGAAGCAATTAAAATGGCTTGTGCTCTTGCTCAACCAGGCGATGTGGTTTTGATTGCAGGGAAAGGTCACGAAGATTATCAGATTGTTCAAGGTAAAAAACAACATTTTGATGACAAAGAAGAGGTTGAAAAATATTTTAAAATAGCTTGATTTCTTTTCTATTTTTAAAGATAAAAATATGGGGTCTCAAACACAAATGCTTAATTTAAAAACAATATAGGATGTTGTACCATTTATTTCAATATTTAGATAAAACATTTAATGTGCCAGGTGCAGGAATGTTTAATTATCTTTCGTTTAAATCTGCCCTTGCTTTCATTCTGTCTCTTTTTATTTCTGCTTATTTTGGGAAACGAATTATTGCTTTTTTGCAAAAAAAACAAATTGGTGAACCTATTCGGGATTTAGGATTAGCAGGACAAATGGATAAAAAAGGTACTCCTACGATGGGTGGAATTATTATTATTATTTCTATTGTGGTGCCAACTTTACTCTTTGCTAATTTGACTAATATCTATATTATTTTGATGTTAATTACTACCTTGTGGATTGGAATCATAGGCTTTTTAGATGATTATATAAAGGTTTTTCTGAAAAATAAAAAAGGTTTAAGTGGAAAATTTAAAATTGTTGGGCAGGTAGGTTTAGGATTGATAGTTGGTTTAATTATGTATTTGAGTCCCGATATTGTAATTCGTGAAAATACTGAAATTAAAGGAGAATTAAGGGTTGAAAACGTTATATATTCAAAAAAGGATATTAAATCAACCAAAACAACTATTCCTTTTGTAAAAAATAATGATCTCGATTATGCTGATGCTTTTAAAAAAGCAGGAGAAAATGCTCAAAAATACGGTTGGATGTTATTTGTTTTAGTTGCTATTTTTGTTGTAGCTGCTGTATCAAATAGTGCCAATTTAACAGATGGGCTGGATGGTTTAAGTGCAGGTTCTTCAGCGATTATGGGGGTTACATTGGGAATCTTAGCTTATCTCTCAGGTAATATTAATTATGCTGGTTATTTGAATATTATGTATATTCCTGGGGTAGGGGAATTGTTGGTTTTTGCTGCAGCTTTTATCGGAGCAACTATTGGTTTTTTGTGGTACAACTCTTATCCGGCACAAGTTTTTATGGGCGACACTGGAAGTTTAACATTGGGTGGAATTATAGCTGTTTTTGCTTTGGCAATCCGTAAAGAATTATTGATCCCTATTTTGTGCGGGATATTTTTCGCTGAAAGTTTATCGGTCATTTTTCAGGTAGGTTATTTTAAATATACAAAAAAACGTTTTGGAGAAGGCAGAAGAATTTTTAAGATGACACCCTTGCATCATCATTTTCAAATAGGCAGTGATGCAGGCATTAAAGCTCTCATTCAGAAACCTTATCAACCGCTTCACGAATCAAAAATTGTAGTTCGTTTCTGGATTGTGGGAACTATTTTGGCGGCATTTACCATAATTACATTAAAAATAAGATAAATCATTTTTTATGAAACGAATGGTTATATTGGGTGGTGGTGAAAGTGGAACAGGAGCTGCTATACTGGCAAAAAAACAAAATTTTGATGTTTTTCTTTCAGATAATTCTGAAATAAAAGAAAATTATAAACAATTACTTAATCAATATGATATTTTATGGGAAGAAAAACATCATACAGAAGAGTTGATACTTACTGCCGATGAAGTGGTAAAAAGTCCAGGAATTCCAGATAGAGCCCCTATCATAAAAAAGGTAATGGGGAAAAACATTCCCATCATTTCTGAAATAGAATTTGCAAGTCGTTATACGACTGCCAAAATAATTGGTATTACAGGGAGTAATGGAAAAACTACTACTACCATGTTAACTTATTATATTTTAAAAAATGTAGGTTATAATGTAGGACTGGCTGGAAATGTGGGACAAAGTTTGGCTTTTCAGGTGGCAACTTCCTATCATGATTATTATGTAGTGGAATTAAGCAGCTTTCAATTGGAGAATACTTATCATTTTAAACCTGATGTAGCTGTTTTATTAAATATTACACCCGATCATTTAGACCGTTACGATTACAATTTCCAAAATTATGTGAATGCCAAATTTAAAATTGTTCAGAATCAAACCGACAAAGATGCTTTTATTTTTTGGGAAGATGATCCTGTAATTCAAAAAGAATTAAAAAAACGTAATATCAAATCACAATTATATCCTTTTGCTTTAAATAAAAAGGAGAATACAATGGCTTATATCGAAGATAATCAGCTTATTATAAAAACTCATAATTCTTTTTTTAGTATGAATGCAAACGAATTATCATTAAAAGGAATTCATAACAAGTATAACGTAATGGCAGCAGGACTCACGGCTTCTATTATGAATGTACGAAAAGAAAATATCCGTCAATCTTTACAGGATTTTCAAGGTGTGGAACATCGATTGGAATACGTAGCCACTGTTCATAACATTACTTTTATCAACGATTCTAAAGCTACTAATGTGAATTCATGTTGGTATGCGTTGGAAAGTATGCGTACACCTGTGGTGCTGATTCTTGGAGGCACAGATAAGGGAAATGATTATTCAGAAATTGAGAAACTGGTCAAGGAAAAAGTAAAAGGTTTAGTTTTTTTGGGTGTTGACAACAGTCGTCTTCATAAATTTTTTGATGGGAAAGTGGCTCAGATTGCTGATGCTCATTCTATGGAAGAAGCTGTAAGAAAAGCTTATGAAATGGCTACAGATGGCGATACGGTTTTACTTTCACCTTGTTGTGCAAGTTTTGATCTATTTCAAAATTATGAAGACCGAGGCAAACAGTTTAAAATTTATGTCAGGAATCTTTAATTCATTTTTAAGGAAAAATCCAGCATAAACATTTATAAGAACTTTCCAAAATTGCATTAATAAGCTAAGACATGAAAGAATTACTTAAAAAATATTTACGAGGCGACACAACTTTGTGGTTAGTGTTTCTCTTTTTATGCATTATTTCAGTAATTGAAATGTATAGTGCTTCCAGTACGCTGGCTTACAAAGCTGCCAGTACGACTGTTCCCATTTTGCGACATATTGGTTTTTTGTTTGGGGGAGCTTTGCTTGTTTTTTTTGTTCATATGATTCCTTATAAATATATCCGCCTTTTAGCATATCTTGGCGTTATTTTGTCTATTGTTTTGTTAATATTTGTTTTGCTGAAAGGCAAAAGTGAAAATGATGCTACCCGATGGATAGAAATTTTCGGTATACAATTTCAGCCATCGGAATTAGCTAAACTTTGTGTGATTATTGTAACTGCGGATTTGATTTCGAGAATTAAAGATAAAACTACTGAAAAAAAATATTTTCTAAATATTCTTTTAATGTTAGCTATTATTTGTCCTTTGATTTTATTCGAAAATTTTTCAACTGCTCTTTTACTTTTTGCAGTGGTGTTTATTATGATGTTTATCGGACAAATCTCATTGAAAAGATTAGGAATTTTATTGGGGAGTTTGTTTATCATTTTAGTTCTGGCATATTTTACTATTAAAATCGTTCCTGAAACTTCTATGCCGAAAGTATTTGATAGAGCTTACACATGGAGAGCACGCATTGATAGATATGTTTCTGAAAAAGATAAGGAAACAGATAAATACGTGATTACAGACGAGAACAGGCAAGTTCAACACGGGCGAATAGCCATTGCACGAGGAGGAGTAGCAGGTGTTTTTCCTGGCAATAGTGTGGAACGTGATTATTTGCCTCAAGCTTATTCCGATTTTATTTATGCTATTATTGTTGAAGAAATGGGATTAATTGGAGGTATCGGCGTTATTTTACTTTATTTGATTCTTCTGTTTCGAGCTGGAATGATTGCCTTAAAGAGCCCAACGGTTTTTCCTGCACTACTGGTAATGGGACTTTCGCTGATGATTGTTTTGCAGGCATTTGTAAGTATGGCAGTAGCCACCAGTCTGGGACCTGTGACAGGGCAACCGCTTCCTTTGATTAGTCGAGGTGGAACTTCCATATTGATTACTTGTATCTATTTTGGAATTATTTTGGGCGTCACTCGGCAACTAAAGGAAGAAAAAACCGTTTCAAATTCTGATGCTGAAAATGAAAGTGAAGATCTTCCTGTTGTAAAACTTGAAGAATTAAATTAAATTTGTATAATATTTTGCATCAAAATACCATTTATAAATTATTCAAATTTAATAAATTATAAAAAAATGAGTTTTTTAGGAAGAATGAAAAGTTTTATTATTTCTTGAAAAGTTTATATAATCAGTGGAATAGAGTAAATAATAGAATGAGCAAATTTATTATTAGTGGTGGTGGTACAGGAGGACATATTTTCCCAGCAATTAGTATAGCAAATGCCTTAAAAAGGTTGCAACCAGAGGCTGATATTTTGTTTGTGGGAGCACAAGGGCGTATGGAAATGGAACGTGTTCCTGCTGCGGGTTATCCTATTAAAGGACTTCCGATAAGTGGTATAAATAGGAAAAATATATTTAAAAATATAAAAGTTTCAATCGATCTTTTTCGGAGCATGGGTTTGGCTCTTAAAATTGTTCGTCAATTTCATCCTGAGGTGGTTGTAGGAGTGGGTGGTTATGCCAGTGCTCCTATTCTAATGGCTGCCAATATTTTAGGTATTCCTACTGTTATTCAGGAACAAAATTCTTATGCGGGAATTACCAATAAATTTTTAGCCAAAAAAGCCAGTTGTATTTGTGTCGCTTATGAAGGCATGGAGCGATTTTTCCCGAAAGATAAAATTGTTTTAACTGGTAATCCAGTACGTCAGGAATTACTTTTTATTGAACCTAAAACGAAAGAAGCCTATCAGTTTTTTGGATTTCAACCTGATAAAAAAACGCTCTTAGTTCTTGGTGGAAGTTTGGGTGCAAGAACCATTAATGAAAGTGTCATTTCTCATTTGGAAGAATTAGCACAAAGTGACATTCAAATTATTTGGCAAACAGGCAAGTATTATCTAAATGAAGCATTAAAAGCAGCAGAAAAATTTTTATCACCTACTTTTATTATCACAGATTTTATTTCACGAATGGATTTTGCTTATGCTGTGGCTGATTTAGTCGTTTCTCGAGCTGGAGCTAGCTCTATCTCAGAATTAAGTCTTTTGAGTAAAGCAGCCATTTTGGTACCATCGCCTAATGTTGCTGAAGATCATCAAACAAAAAATGCTTTAGCTCTGGTAAAAAAGGAAGCGGCTATTATGATCAAAGATGCTGAAGCAAAAAATACCTTGATACCAAAAGCTTTAGAAATAATAAATGATGAAAATCAATTAAAAAAATTAAGTCAGAATATTAAACAATTTGCTCATAAAGATGCTGATGAACTTATTGCAAAAGAAATAATTAGTTTAATAAAAACATAAACGAGTTCTTTGAAAGTTGATTGATTTAAAAACTATTTATCATTTCTATTATAAAAAAAGATGCTCATATATTATTTAAAGCATCAATTATCGAAACTCTATTGTATTGTAAAATATTTCATATGGAATTTACTAAATATTATTTTTTAGGGATTGGAGGAATTGGAATGAGTGCACTGGCACGCTATTTTAACTCAAAAGGATACCAAGTAGCTGGTTATGATCGAAACGAAAGTAATTTGACAACTACTTTACAGTTTGAAGGCATACAAATTTGTTATGAACCAGAAAGCAACCTTATTCCTTTATCTTTTAGAGATGCAAAAAATACATTGATTGTAATTACTCCTGCCATACCAACCAACCACCCTCAACTTATCTATTTTCAGGAAAATGGTTTTACTATCAAAAAGCGAGCTGAAGTTTTAGGTGAAATTACCCGGCAGGGAAAAGCAATTTGTATTGCTGGTACGCATGGGAAAACTACTACTTCTACTATTGCGGCTCACTTGTTGTATCAGTCGCAAGTATCGTGTAATGCCTTTTTGGGAGGAGTATCCAATAATTATAATACTAATTTATTACTTTCAAAAGACAGCAACTTATTTGTGGTAGAAGCGGATGAATATGATCGTTCTTTCCATCAACTTTCACCTTATATGGCTGTAATTACTTCTGTCGATGCTGATCATCTGGATGTTTATCAAACGCCGGAAGCTTTTCGTAAAAGTTTTGAATTTTTTACTTCTTTAATTCGTCCCAATGGAGTATTACTTTTACGGAAAGATTTAAACATTCAGCCACAATTGCAAAAAGGTGTAAAATTATACACTTATTCTCTTGATGACGGCGGTGATTTTTATGCTGAAAATATTAAAAAAATTAATAATAAGTTTCATTTTGATTTTGTTACACCCACCGAACGAATTGCAGATGTTTGTTTGAAAATTCCTATTCGGATAAATATTGAAAATAGCGTTGCTGCGATGGCTATTGCGTGGCTAAATGGCGTAAGTAACGAAGAAATAAGAACAGGAATTGCTTCATATTCAGGTATCTATCGTAGATTTAATATCGTATATAAATCTGATAAGGTGGTATTTATGGATGATTATGCCCATCATCCAAAGGAATTGAAAGCCAGTATTTCTTCTATTAAAGAATTATTTCCTGGGAGGAAAATAACAGGAATTTTTCAACCTCATCTTTATAGTCGAACACGCGATTTTGCTTCTGATTTTGCAGAAGCATTATCAGGTCTTGATGAATTAATATTACTGGATATTTATCCTGCACGTGAATTGCCTATTGAAGGAGTAACTTCTGAAAAGATTTTTCAAGAAGTAAAACTGAAAAACAAAATTTTATGTACCAAAGCAGATTTATTGCCCTTATTGAAAGAAAAAAATATAGATGTACTGGTTACTTTTGGTGCTGGAGATATTGACAAGCTGGTGCCTGAAATCAAAAAACAATTGAAAGAAAGCAATCGTTAATAACTATAGAAGGTTCAAACCATGAAACCTGTCTTTAAGTATATATTACTCACACTTGGTGTTTTATGCATCCTGGCTTATTTGATAATGGCTGTTTGGATTTTTTCTGGTTTAAGATACAAGGAAGTTTGTCATAAATTCGAAATAAAATTTTATAATAACAATTCACCAGTTCAATTGATAACAAAAGAAGATATAGCTAAACTAATTGATCAGAAGGGTTTAACCCCTTATGGAAAAACCTTGAAAAATATATATACAGATTCTATTGAAAATGTTTTAAGGAAAAATCCGATGATCAAACAAGTTGAATGTTTTAAAACGCCCGATGGAAGTGTTTATCTTTTAGTAGAACAAAAAAAACCAAAATTCAGATTAATCGGATACGAAAGTTTTTATGTGGATGAAGATAGAAATATAATTCCTACCTCTGTGAGTGATGCAGCTTATCTTCCTGTGGTGTCAGGAAGAGTCACAAAATCAATGGCAAAAGGAGAATTATTTGATTTTATTACTTTTTTAGAAAAAGATACTTTCTGGAATGCTCAAATAGAACAAATTTATGTAACCAATGAGGGAAAAATTAAATTGGTACCAAGAGTGGGAACAGGGATTATTATACTCGGAGATTTGGATGATTATGAAAATAAGCTTCAGAAATTAAAAAAATTATATGTAGATGGTTTCAATAAAATAGGGTGGAATCATTATAAAATAATAAATTTGCAATATAAAAATCAAATTGTTTGCACGCGCGAAAATCAGTCTGATAAATTATTCTTAGATATTAGTGAGGCAATTGAATGATTATTTTTAGAAAATTATGAATGAAAGAACTTATATAGCATTGGATTTAGGTAGTTCACGGATTTCGGCATTAGTAGCAGAAGTTTTGGACAATGGTGCAGTAAGAATTCTGGGAAGTGAGTCTAAAATTTCTGACGATGTGAAACATGGTATCATTGAACATCCTTCTGGATGTGCTTTTAAGGTTAATGAATTACTAAAATTATTGCAAAACAGTTCAAGAATTCATGATATACAGCAAGTTTGTGTTGGTATCAATGCCAGAAGTATGAAAGTTATTTCTGGTCTTGTAACTCGTTTCGTTGGTCAGAATAAGATGGTAACAGATATGTTGATTAATGAGATGAAGGATGAATGTGCAAGAAAATATTCTCAAAATGATTTGATTGCTTTTCAAATAATACCTGTTAAATATCAATTAGATGAAGAATATCTAACCAATCCTGTAGGGAAAAAGGGAGTACAAATTACAGGTTATTATAATGTAGTGATTGGGAATAAATTGATAAAAGAACGTTTTGATGGTTGTTTCGATCGAACTGGCATCACGGTTGAATATTCACCTTTAGCAATAGAATCATTGGCTACTGTTTTAGTGGAAGAAGACGAACGCAAAAATGGGTGTGCTTTGATTGATTTTGGAGCAACTACTACCACTTTGGGAGTTTATAAAAATGATATTTTACAACAATTGTTGGTAATACCTCTTGGAGGAGAAAATATTACTTCCGATATTGAAGAATTGGGTATAAAAAAGTCGTATGCAGAACGCCTAAAATGTTTGAAAGGTGTAGCGATGGTAAAATTTGTAGAAAACCCTATTTATGTCGAGATGCCTTCTGAAAATGCGGAGGAAAATTTGCGAATTTCAACCTCTTTTTTAGCAAACATTATCAATGCTCGGCTGGAAGAAATTACTCAACCAATTTTTAAATTTATCAATCAATTGCCTTTCCCTCTGGAAGGAGGAATTATCATTACTGGAGGAGCATCAAAATTAAATTATCTTAAGGAATTTATTGAAGAAAATACAGAATTGCCTGTTCGTTTTGGGAATCATTCTGAATGGTTAGATGATAAAACACCAGACAAATTCTTTAATGATACTTATTCTCAATTGATCGGAACAATCGTATTAACTGATGAATATCGAAAATTGAATCCAACGAATGTACAATCAAAAAAAGAACCAAAAATCAAGCGAAATTTTAAGGATAAACTTACAGAACATATTATAAGTCTTTTTGATGACGACAATGAAATGAAATAAACAAAGTTTTTCTTGATTTTTTAAAATATATAAATAAATGGAAGAACTTATCGAAATGTTACCTTTAGAATTGCCTTTGGTGGATAATTCTATTATAAAAGTAATTGGTGTCGGTGGAGGCGGTGGAAATGCAGTAAACCACATGTACCGTCAAGGCATTACCGATGTATCATTTGTAATTTGCAACACAGATAATCAAGTCCTCATAAAATCACCTGTACCTATAAAAATACAATTAGGAGTTAATACTACGGCTGGGCTTGGAGCAGGAGGAAATCCTGAAGTTGCTCGTCAAGCAGCAGAAGAATCTATTGATAAAATCAAAGAAGTTTTGCAAGATAATACCAAAATGGTATTTATTACAGCAGGCATGGGTGGGGGTACGGGCACTGGAGCTTCGCCTGTCATTGCCAAAGTGGCGCATGATATGGGAATTCTTACAGTAGGAATTGTTACCATTCCTTTTGCTTTTGAAGGAAATTTAAAAATTAAACAGGCATTAGAAGGTGTTGCAGCTTTGAGTGAACATGTAGATGCTATTCTGGTAATTAACAATGAAAAATTAAAAGATATTTATCCTGATCTTGAATTATCAAATGCTTTTGCTAAAGCCGATGATGTGCTGACCAATGCAGCTAAAAGTATCGCTGAAATTATTACTGTACCGGGCTATATTAACACTGATTTTGCTGATGTTTATAGTATTATGAAAGATGGTAAAGTAGCCATTATGAATACCGGGTATGCTTCAGGTGAAAACCGAATCACGAAAGCCATAGAGAATGCTTTAAATTCACCCTTGCTTAATACAAATGATGTAAATGGTGCTTCCAAAGTTTTGTTGAGTCTTTATTGCTCAACTACTAATCAGATTAAGATGGAAGAAGTGCAACAAATTCATGATTTTATGAAAAAAGTAGGGAAAAACGTACAGGTAATTTGGGGTGCTACTTTCGATGATACTTTGGGCGATAACGTTAAAATTACGCTTATTGCTACAGGTTATGATGTTAGCGATATTCCAGGTATGCCTGCTTCAATCGTAAATAAACATAAAAACAGTCAATTTGCTGAAAAAAAATATTCAACTATTGATGAAAAAAAATCGCCTATTGTTCGTTCTACTGAAGAAGAGAAAGAATTACAGATTCAAAAAGCAATGGATGAATATTATGGTGATGATGTTTCTCAAAATACTTCTGAAAAAGAATTAAAAGTGGGAATAGAAGATAATATACCTGTAATTAATTTTAAAGACCTCGAAGATTTAGAGAATGACGAAATTTTGAAAAAAGTAGAAAAAATTCCTGCATGGAAAAGAAAACAGAAAAAAAAATGATTAACTTCTTATTTTGTTTTTACTAAAAATTATACGTATGGAAACTTTATTTGATAAAATTTCAGAAGATATTAAACAAGCAATGTTTGCTCGTGATAAAGTAACCTTGGAAGCTTTACGTGGTATTAAGAAAGAATTTCTCGAGGCAAAGGTAGCAAAAGGAAGCGATGGGACATTGTCAGATGAGGCAGCAGTAAAAATTCTTCAGAAAATGATCAAACAACGGAAAGAAAGTGCTCAAATTTATGCCGAACAGAACCGGCCCGAATTAGCTGAAGCTGAATTGGCAGAAGTAGCTGTTATCGAAAAATATTTACCACCTCAAATGAATGAAGAACAGTTAAAAACTGAAATTAAAAAAATTATTGATGAGGTGGGTGCCAAAAGCATGCAAGAGATGGGGAAAATTATAGGAATTGCGGTCAAAAAACTGGCTGGGAAAGCCGATAGCCAAATGATAGCTAACACTGTAAAAAGTTTGCTGGGAAAGTAAAGTTTGAAAATAAAAAAGGAATTATTCCTGACTTTCAAAGAGTAATTCCTTTATTACCGATAATGATTTTTTTACAATCCTTTCACTATTTCATAAGTATCAGAAGCTATCATAAATTCTTCATCTGTTGGAATGACGGCAACCTTTATGCTGGAATCGGGTGTACTTATCAAGGCTTCTTTCCCTTTCGTGGCTATGTTTATTTTTTCGTCGATTTTAACTCCTAAATAATTAAGATTATTGCACACATTTGTACGTGTACTGGCTTGATTTTCACCAACACCACCCGTAAATACCAGTAAATCAACTCCATTCAAAGCAGCCGCATAAGCACCAATATATTTTATGATGCGGTATTCATACATTTCCAGGGCTAAGCGGGCTCTTTCATTTCCTTTTTCAATAGCAGCTTTAATATCACGCATGTCGGATGAAATTCCTGAAACGCCTAACATTCCACTATGTTTGTTAAATAAAGTAGAAAGTACTGAAGGTCCAATCATTTCTTTTTCCATCAAAAAAGTGGCGATTCCCAAATCAACATCTCCTGAACGAGTTCCCATCATTAAACCTTCAAGTGGAGTAAGTCCCATTGAGGTATCAATAGATTTTCCATTTTTAACGGCAGTGGCTGAAGCTCCATTCCCTAAATGCACAGTTATTATTTTTGTTTGTTGATAATCAAGTCCTAAAAAATCGCAAGCTCTTTTGGAAACATATCGATGACTTGTTCCGTGAAAACCATAACGTCGGATACCATATTTTGTATACAGTGAATAAGGAATAGCATACATATAGGCGTGTTCAGGCATTGTTTGATGAAAAGCGGTATCAAAAACTGCAACTTGTGGAACAGAAGGCAATAATTCTTCTATAGCGTGAATGCCGGACAAATTAGGTGGATTATGTAAAGGTGCTATGTCGATGCATTCTTCAATTTTTCGAATTACTTCATCCGTTATCAGTACGCTTTTGTTAAATTTTTCACCGCCATGAACAACCCGATGACCAACAGCATCGATTTCCTCTAAGGATTTGAGTGCTCCATGACGTTTACTGGTGAGTACTCCCAAAATATATTCAATAGCGGTTTGATGCTCCAAAACTTCACCTTCTAAAAGAATTTTTTGACCATCAGCACGCATATGCTTCAAGCATGAACCTTTCATTCCAATTTTTTCTACAATTCCAGAACCTAAAATTTCATTGGTTTCTAAATTGAATAATTTATATTTTACTGAGGAACTACCACAATTTAATACTAATATTTTCATGCTTTTTCTCCTCCTTGTTTGATAATATTTCCTTCTTTATCATATTCATAAAATCCTTTTCCTCGCTTTACTCCAAAATGTTTCGCCCTATATAAACGTAATAAAATAGGTGAAGGTTTATATTTAGAATTTCCATACTCGTTAAATAAATTTTCCATTAAATTGACAATTTTTTCAATTCCCATTTGGTCAGCCATACGAAAAACTCCCAATCGGTGACCAAATCCTACTGTTAAAACACGATCAATGTCTTCCACCGTTGAAATTCCTTCCATTAATATTTCACAGGCTTCATTTAATTCAATAAGGAATAATCTGATACTTACTAAACCTGCTGATTCAGCAACTGCCACATATTGATGGTTGATTAAACGGGCAAATTGACAAACTTTGTTATAAGTTTCATCTGAAGTATAAAGTCCACGTACAATTTCTATAATGTTTGATTCTGGAATGTTGGATAAAAAATGTAATCCTACACATCTTTCTTTATAACGTAATTCAGATGCCAATTCTGTAATAATGACAGTAGATACATTAGAAGCAATAATAGCTTGAGGTGATAACACTTTTTCCAATTGCAAAAACACTTCTTTTCTTTCCTTTACATGTCTTTCACCAGTTTGGTCATCATATCGAACAGCTTCAATTACAAAATCACAATCACTAAAATCTTTGTAATTTTTTGTACCTTGTACACGACTTAAGACTATTTTTTTCTCATTTTCTGTTAATCCCCAATTCTCAATTTTTTTATCTAATTTTTGTTCAATTCGGCTGAAAGCGTTGGCATTTTTTTCATCTGTGGGTTCTAAGAATACCACTTCAATACCATTAAGAATAGCTATGGTAGCAATAGCGCTGCCTTCGTAACCACAACCAACTATTCCTATTTTTGAAAAAAGAGTGCGTCGGCGACTTCTCTTACTTAATCCATATTTTTCAATGGGTTCGACAATTATTTCGTGCATAATATTTTAAAAAATTAAAAGGTCAAAATCCAATTTGATAATCCCACTCATTTTTTTACCAGATTCGAGGTTATAATAATCATTTGTACAATATCATTTACTGAACATCCTCGAGATAAATCGTTTACAGGTGCAGCTATTCCTTGCAGAATAGGACCAATAGCTTGTGCTCCTGAAAGGCGTTCTACTAATTTGTAACCAATGTTACTGGCTTGTAAATCAGGGAATATTAAGACATTGGCTCGCCCAGCCACTGGACTATTGGGAGCTTTCTTCTCAGCCACAGATGGAACAATAGCTGCATCAACTTGTAATTCTCCATCGATAAGTAAATTAGGATTCATTTCTTTTGCTATTTTCGTTGCTTTTATTACTTTGTCAACTAACTCATGTTGAGCACTTCCTTTCGTCGAAAAACTAAGCATGGCAACACGTGGCTCAATTTCTGCCAGGTTGTGAGCGGTTTCCGCTGTACATATTGCTATTTGTGCTAATTCTTCGGCTGTTGGGCATGGATTTACTGCACAATCTGCAAATATTAATAAACCATTTTCACCATATTGAGTAGGGGTAAACATTAAAAATAAACCTGATACAACATTTATGCCAGGAACAGTTTTTATAATTTGAAATGCAGGGCGTAATACATCGCTTGTAAAATGGCGTGCTCCTGCTAATTCGCCATCAGCATCTCCATTTTTTATCATCAAACAACCAAAATATAAAGGATCTTTTGCAAGTCGTGTGGCTTCTTCATAAGTTATCCCTTTATTTTTTCTAATTTTATAAAGGAGATTGATATATTCATTCAATTTTGGATAATTTTCAGGATCAATTATTTTTGCCTCGGTAATGCTTTTTAAATGATTTTCTTCGGCTAATTTTCTTATTTTTTCTTCTTTCCCAAGTAAAATTAGTTGAGCTATTTTTTCTTTTAATACAATATCAGCTGCTTGCAACGTGCGAATTTCATCACCTTCGGGCAAAACAATTTTTCGTAAATTTGTTTTGGCTCGCTCCGTCAATTTATTCAATAAATCCATTTTCATTTTATATTGAAGTAGGTTTTTCTAATGTTGAAGAACTCTTACAAAAATACTAAAAAAAATGAAATTGCAATGTCGAGATGACAATTTTTAATAAAATTTTTCCTGAAGAACAAAAATTATAATTCAACAATCATTTTAGCCATTTATTCAGCCATTCAAAAAAGGTTCGTTGCCATAGGATACCATTTTGCGGTTGCAATACCCAATGGTTTTCATCGGGAAAAATCAACATTTCAGCCGGAATATCTCTTAATATTGCTGCATTAAAAGCAGCCATAGCTTGTGAAGCAAGGATTCTGTAATCTTTTTCTCCATGAATGATTAAAATAGGTGTATCCCATTTGTCTACAAAAAGATGTGGTGAATTAGCATAAGTTCGCTGGGCAACAGAATTATTTTTATCCCAGTAAGGACCACCAAAATCCCAGTTCACAAACCACATTTCATCTGTTTCAAGGTATTGTTGTTCCAAGTTAAACATTCCGTCGTGAGCAATAAAAGCTTTAAATCGTTTGTTGTGATGACCTGCCAGCCAGTAAACGGAAAATCCGCCATAACTGGCTCCCACGCAACCCAGCTTGTCTTTGTTGACAAAAGATTCTTTTGCTAAAGCATCGATGGCTGAAAGATAATCTTGCATGTTTTGTCCGCCATAATCACCGCTGATTTGTTCCAGCCATTCTTTTCCAAAACCTGGAACACCTCTTCGATTAGGAGCTACAATAATATAGTCATTGGCAGCCATTATTTGAAAATTCCATCGATATGACCAAAACTGACTGACCGGAGATTGTGGACCACCTTCACAGTAGAGCAATGTTGGATATTTTTTGTTTGGATCGAAATCAGGTGGATAAATAACCCATGTATGCATTTGCTTGTTGTCCGTCGTTGTAATCCATCGCTCCTCAACCTTTCCCATTTTTAATTGATCTAGTATTTCTTTATTTTCAAAAGAAAGTTCCGTTTCTTTTCCTGTTTTTGGATCAATGCTATAAATTTCATTTGGTTTACTCATGGAATGTTTTATGCCAATAAGAACGTTTTTAGCTTCGATAACAAATTCATAATCGTGAACTCCTTGAGTAAGAGGTGTAATTTGTTTATTGTGAATATTTGCTTTGTAAATTTGAGTTAAAGCATGCCAGCAACTTACAAAATAGATATTTTGACTATCGGAACTCCAAGATAAATTATTGCAATTTTGATCGAAATCACTGGAAATATCTTTCTTTTCTCCTGTCTGTAAATTCATTACAAACAAACGACTTTTATCTGACTCGTAACCTTCACGTTCCATGCTTTCCCAAGCTATCCATTTTCCGTCGGGAGAAAATTTAGGATTCATATCATATCCCATCATTCCTTCCGTTTTATTTTCAGTTTTTCTATTTTCAACATAATAGAAATAAATATCAGAATTGGTAGAAAGCGTATATTCTTTACCTGTTTTTTTTCGACAAGTATAGGCAATGATTTTACTATCCGGACTCCAATCAAGTTGCTCAATCCCGCCAAAAGGTTTCATGGGACATTCATAAGGTTCTCCTTCCAGAATATCTTTCTCGTTTTCGATTTTATTGTTTTTGAAATCAGCAATAAAAGGGTGCGGAATGGTTTGCACCCATTCGTCCCAATGTTTATACATTAAATCTTTTACAATAATGCCTGTGGCTTTCGGCAAATCAGGGTATTTGTCGCTGGCACGTTCACCAAATTTTATCTCGGCAATAAAAAGAATTTTTGATTCATCAGGTGAAAAAATAAAATCATTTATACCACCTTCTCGTTGAGTAATTTGTTGACGATCAGTACCATCGGCATCCATCATCCACAACTGTGAACTTCCACTTTCTGAAGAAATAAAAGCTATATGTTTCCCATCTTTCATCCATTTAGCACTATTTTCACGAACAGAAGTTTGGGTAATTTGTATTTTATTTGTTCCATCGACATTCATAGTAAAAATCTCAGTGTTGCTTTTGTTTTCAGGAATGCTAAAATAAGTAACATGATAAAGAATTTTTGTCTTATCAGGAGAAAGTTGAACGCCCGATATTCTTCCAAACGACCAAAGAACTTCAGGAGTCATTTTCCCATTTTCAATTTTGATGGTAGATTTGCCGATCAATTGATTTTTTTCAGAAGCAAGACAAATGGTTGATAAAGTGACCATTGTTAAAATAAATAATTTAAATATTTGATGCATATTTTGTTGCAATATAAACTTCAGTTATATTTATAAGAATAACAAAAGTAAGATTTTAGACTGTTATATACAAGAATTATCATTTTATTAGACTGATAAAAATGAATACAAATATTGATATTCAGAGAAATTAGTACTCGTCATCAATTTAGAAAATGATACTTTTTGTTGAAAATCGAAGATAGAAATAAGATTTAATTTTTTGAAGAGATAATTATTTTTTAAAAATGATGTATCTTTGTGACGTTTTTTAATAAATAAAAACAAAATAATATGAGTTTATTAAGTAAAAGAATGGGGGAATATAAAGCCCCTCAGGAAGTGCAAGCCTTAGGAGTATATCCTTATTTTCGTCCTATTGAATCTGAACAGGATACTGTAGTCAAAATTAATGGAAAACCTGTTTTAATGTTTGGATCGAATAGTTACTTAGGTTTAACTAATCATCCTAAATTAAAGGAAGCAGCTATCAAAGCCATTGAAAAATATGGGACAGGTTGTGCAGGTTCTCGTTTTCTGAATGGCACACTGGATATTCATATCGAATTAGAAGAAAGGCTGGCAAGGTTTGTAAATAAAGATGCGGCTCTGGTTTATTCTACAGGATTTTCCGTGAATGCCGGTGTCATTCCTTGCTTAACAGGCAGAAATGATTATCTGATTTTTGATGAAAGAGATCATGCTTCCATTATTGAAGGGAAAAGGTTATCTTTTTCAAAACAGTTTAAGTATCGTCACAATGATATGGAATCGCTGGAAAATATTTTAAAACATTGTGATTACGAAAAAATTAAAGTTATTGTTCTCGATGGTGTTTTCAGTATGGAAGGTGATGTTGCCAAATTGCCTCAAATTGTTGAATTATCAAAAAAATACAATGCCTCTGTTTATGTGGACGAAGCCCATACGTTAGGCGTTTTTGGTAAAACAGGTGCGGGAATCTGTGAACATTTCGGCTTAACTAATGATGTAGATTTAATTATGGGTACTTTTAGTAAATCATTAGGTACAATAGGCGGTTTTATTGCATCCGATAATAATATCATCAATTATTTAAAACATAATTCCCGTACTTTGATTTTTAGTGCATCCATTACGCCTGCTTCAACTGCATGCGTACTGGCAGCTCTTGATGTTATTGCAGAGGAGCCATGGAGAAAGGAAGCTTTGTGGGCAAATACCTTGCGTGCTAAGGAAGGGTTTTTAAAAGCTGGATTTGAAATTGGTCATACTGAATCTCCCATTATTCCTCTTTATGTACGTGATAACATAAAAACTTTCAAGCTGACGCAAATGTTACAAGATGAAGGCATTTTTGTCAATCCCGTTGTTTCTCCAGCCGTGCCTTCTGAAGATACGCTGATTCGTTATTCATTGATGGCTACACATACTTTTGAGCAAATTGATGAATCTATTGAAAAAATCACCAAAGTTGCCCGTCAACTTGGAATAATAGAATAAACCTGTTGTTGATATAAATGTAAAAAGTAGAGCAAGAGAATTTGTTCTACTTTTTTGATTATAATATCTGAATTTTTTAAAAATATTCCTGATTTTGAGGATAATATTAAAAAGGATTTTTCTATAACCATTTCTTCTTTTTAAAGTAAAGCAATATTATAAGGGAAACTAAAATCATTAATAACAATGAAAATGGATAACCATATTTCCAGTTAAATTCTGGGATATATTTAAAGTTCATTCCATAAATACTTGCAATAAGTGTGGGAGGCAAAAATATAACAGATACAACAGTAAATATTTTAATAATTTTGTTCTGCTGAATATTTGCTAATCCAAGAAAAGTATCCTGTAAATAATCCAATCGGTCAAAATCGAATCGCGTATATTCAAATAAAGAATTAATATCTTTAATGATCATATTCAAACGGGATAAGAGATCACGAGGAAAGAAATTACATTTTAACATATTAGAAATAACCCGTTGTTTATCTACAATATTCTGTCGGATAAGCATCACTTTTTCCTGTAAATCCTTGATAAGAATTAAAATATTTTGATCCAGGACATTTTCACTATTTAAAGTTTTACTCAAGTTGGTAATTTGGTCGGTTACTTCTTCAATCATGTCTGCATCGTATTCGATACGGGTTTCAAAAATCGAAACTAAAACGTGATAACCTGAAGGAAAATTACTCGTATTTACAAAAAGTTTTTTTACAGTTTCATTGAATGATTTTAATTCTGCACTACGTACCGAAACCAAAATTCCATTTTTTATAATAAATGAAACAGGCTCCATTACATAATTATCTTGCAAAAAATTTGAGTTTGCCACAATACTGTCATCCGTTTGGATGTATCGGGAACTCATTTCAATTTCTTCAATTTCTTCATCTTCTTGAATGTAAATTTTTAGAAATTGTTCTAATTCGGATTCTACATTTTCTGGAACATCATTCAAATCTATCCAGATTAAATTATTAAGATCTACTTTTTTGAGGATATCAAGATTTTTTGAAATTTTTAGTTTACCATCTTCATGATAAAATATTCTTAATTCTGACATGATTTGCCTCCTTCCTATTTTTTATTACTGAGGATTATTAAATTATCCAGCAGCAAGTAGTGTAACAATAAAATGAAAAATAATAGTTATTGTTTCATTGCTTTTTCTATTTGATTGGTAAGCTGAATAAATGCAGCTACATCCAATTGTTCAGGACGTTTATCAAAAAAAGAGTTTTTATATATTTCATGATTTTTTTCTACCAAAGGTCTCAATGAATTTCGCAATGTTTTCCGTCGTTGGTTAAAAGCTGTTTTTACAACTGTTTTAAAAAGTTTTTCGTTGCAATCGATGTTCAAATTTTCATTTCGAGTAAGTTGAATAACAGCCGATTTCACTTTTGGCGGAGGTTGGAAGACATTTTCATCAACAGTAAATAAATATTCTACTTTATAATATGCTTGAAGCAACACACTCAAAATACCGTAAATTTTGCTGCCTGATAAAGCAGCCAACCGTTCAGCCACTTCTTTTTGCACCATTCCCGTCAAGGATGGAATAATATCCTTATTTTCAAGAAGTTTAAAAAATATTTGGCTTGAAATGTTGTAGGGGAAATTGCCAATAATATAAAATTCACCAGCAAAAATCTTTTGTAAGTCTAATTGAAGAAAATCGCCTTCAATAACTTTTAAATCGGGAAAATGTTTATGGAGATAAATTACAGATTCGTGATCAATTTCAATAGCGACAAGATCAACAAGGGGCTGATTGATAAGAAATTGAGTTAATACACCCATCCCAGGCCCAATTTCCAGTACTGAAGTTTTCTCCTGGATGGGTAAACTTTCGACAATTCGGCGAGCTACATTTTTGTCCTCCAAAAAATGTTGCCCTAAGTATTTTTTTGCTTTTACTTTTGCCATTACTGTGATAATCGTCGGACATGATAACAACCCAATAAAAATTACTTAAAAAAATGAAAAAACTAAGATTAACAAACAAAATTGTATCTTTGTAACCTCAAAATTTTCTACTACAAAAGTAATTAAAATTGTTAGAAAATTCTTCTTTTTTAAAAAATTATTAATACGATTATGGATTTTTATATCCTGTAATGAATGAGGAAAATTTTTCAAAGGATTGGTTTTTTAATAGGTGAAGTAATTGACTTTTTTTATCCACCTTTTCGTAAATACATGACTTTGCAATTTTTCAGATATGGAGTCACAGGTGCTGCAAACATGGTTTTTGACTGGGTTTTATATTTTGTTGTGTATAATTTTGTTTTACAACACAGAATGCTTCATCTGGGTTTTGTAACCATGAGTGCTCACATTGGGGCATTGGCAATAACTTTCCCAATTTCTTTTTTTACTGGTTTTTTACTACAAAAATATGTTACTTTTACAACTTCTTATTTACGAGGGCGAGTACAACTGTTTAGATATTTATTAGTGGTAATGGTTAATTTGGGTTTAAATTATGTAGGCTTAAAATTTTTCGTCGAAGTAGTTCATTTTTATCCAACTCCTTCAAAAATGTTAATAACTATTATCACAACTATTTTTAGCTATTTTGCTCAGAAAAAGTTTACATTTAAAACACTCGAAATTTCTTAATGCAAATTTTTTTTATATCAAGATTAAAAATATTGTCGCACAAATGTTTTAGTGTTTTTCACATTACCGTCCGATTAAAAAAATGTTTTATATAGATTCTAATTTGCAATACATAAACTTTTTTTGAAAGGGATAAAACCTTTTGAAATATTATGACATTTCCTAATCTTTTTCAAGAAAAGATAACCATTTGTGTAACCAATTTTTAAACTTTATATAAATGATCTTTGGCTTTAAGTCGCTTTACATAATAATCTGCTTTATGTTTTCGACTATTTTGTTCGATAATATTGTTGTCTATCAAAAAAATCACCTATCCGAAAACTGATTGTACAAAAAATGTGTATTTTTGTCGATAGTAGTGTTATGTAATAGTATTTATTTAATTTTATGGGAGCTACAAATCTACAAAAGACTTTACTGAGGGCAAACTTAAAAATTACCTTCTCATTTTTATTTTTTATCAGACAATAGTGTTTTTTCATAATGATAAGTTTATATAAAAAGTGGCGAATAAAAAGACAGAAATTTTTTCTGATAATAATGTTTTTGTCTTTTTTACTGGTAAGTTGCGATAATAGCTACGATTCTTCAATTCCAGATTTTCCAGTATATTTAGAACTAGATTTCAGAGTATCGCCTTATACCACATTGAAAAATTCAGTAAATCAATTTTTGATCATTGACGAAAAAAGCAATCTCAAGGCAACAGATCGTATTGGTTTTAGTGGCGTTTTGGTTTATACAGATTTTGAGGGTAAATATTGTGCTTTCGATTTGTGTTGTCCTTACGAAGTTCAGCGGGATATAAAAATTACGCCTAATGAGAATGGGGAAGCTATTTGCCAAAAATGTGGCAGTGTATTTTCAATTGCTTATGGAATTGGTAATCCTGTTTTAGGTCCTGCCAAACAACCGTTAAAACGTTACAGAACTTTTGTTCAAGGAGATGTGCTTTATATTATCAATTGAGCAATTTTGTAATTTTCACCACTTTTTTTGTTTGAAAACGATTCCTGCTAATCCAACCAACACTACATAAAATGGATAAAATAACGAAAGAAAAAAAGCATCCAGCCACACATTTTCAAGGGAAAAAAAATTGCTAACCGTAGCTAAAAAACCAGCATCCAGCAAATATTTAAAAATAAAAACCATAACAAAAATTTTCCAAAAAATGGGTTGCATAATTGAAACTATCAGCAAAACTAAAATATTAAAGCACATTAAAAATACTAGCAACGCAATAAAAACAGTAAATTTATCCCGATAGGTTTTCGCTTTGGAAGCCCAACGTTTTCTTTGCTTAAAAAATTCGACAATCGTTTTACACGGTTGTGTTTCAACAAAAGCTTCCGTAGATTTTAGAAATTGAATTTTTCCTTTTCGTTTTTTTATGCTTTGCAATAAAAAAATATCATCACCTGACAATTCTTCTTCGTGTAAATCATTTTTACTTTCCAGAAATGATTTTTTTAAGAAAGCGAAATTAGCTCCATTACAAAGAATCGGTTTTCCTGAAGCTGCAGTAGCTGCTCCTGTGGCAATTAAGGAAACAAATTCAAGGGTTTGCAGTCGTTGAAAGAAGGAAGAATCATTTTTCATTTTTACAGGTCCAATAATTAAGTCACAGCTTTGTTGAGAATAAAAATCTATGATGGTTTCTATCCACTTATTTGATGGAGTACAATCGGCATCAGTAGTAATAATTAATTCTCCTTTGGCTAATTCAATGGCTTCTTGTAAGGCTTTTTTTTTACCTTTTTCTTTTGAAGAAAAATAAACAGCATTCTTAAAAATTGGAAGATGATTTTTTATAATACTTTCTGTAGCATCAGTAGAATGGTCATTGATCAACAATAATTCAAAATCTTGATAAGTCTGAACGGATAAGGCTTCAAATAAAGAAGGCAAGTTTTTTTCTTCGTTATGGCAGGGAATGACGACAGAAACCGAAAGGATATTTTTATTGCTCTTACCAGGAATGAAATCAGGCAATTTTTTCCACCCTTTTATAAAAAAAATGATCAGCAGGAAATATAAAATACTTGTAATCAAAAGATAAACGAGAAGCACCATACTCAATTGATAAAAATATAATTCTTTTTTACAAATTTATTTTATTGTTCTATCTTGCAAAAAACATAGTAATAAATTTAATCTTTTGTTTTTTTAAATATGACAACAAGTATCAAATACTAAGAATTTTATTTTTTGAAAAATAAAGTAATCCTCGTAATCATTAAAATAATTAAACAACAAAAAAGGTTATGTTTACTAAAAAACCATAACCTTTTTTATTTAATTACAAAATACTTAATTAAATTTCAACAAGTTTCTTTAAAGTATTATTAGTTTCATGTACCGAAGCCGCACTTTTCCTAAATAATTCTCTTTCTTCATAATTTAATGGATATTGGAGAATTTTTTCAATACCATTTTTCCCAATTAATACAGGTGTGCCCAGACAAATATCATTTTGTCCGTACTCACCCTCTAAATATACCGAACATGGAATTATTTTTCTTTCGTCGTGAATGATTGCTTCTACTAAGAATGCTGCAGCAGCTCCTGGTGCGTACCAGGCAGAAGTGCCCAGTAAATTGGTAATTGTAGAACCGCCTAACATAGTGTCAGAAACTACTTTATTCAATGTGTCTTTATCTAAAAGTTCAGTTACAGGTCTACATTTATAAGAAGCATAACGAACCAAAGGAATCATCGAAGTATCGCCATGAGCTCCAATTACCAATGCTTCAATTTCATTTGGATTTGCATCGAGAGCAACGCTTAAATAATGTTTAAAACGTGCAGTATCAAGAGTTCCACCCATTCCAATAACTCTATTTCTTGGTAAGTCTGTAGCTTTGTAAGTTAAATAAGTCATTGTATCCATAGGATTACTTACTACTACAAGAATAGCATTAGGTGAAAATTTTAAAATGTTTTCAGCTACTTCTTTTACTATTCCAGCATTTACCTCTACGAGTTCTTCTCGAGTCATTCCAGGTTTACGAGGTACCCCTGAAGTAATCACTACTACATCTGAATTGGCAGTTTGTGCATAATCGTTTGTACAGCCTGTAATTCTCGTATTAAAATGAAGCAAAGTGGCAGTTTGAATCATATCCAGTGCTTTACCTTCTGCTATGCCATTTTTTACATCTAACATTACTACTTCATCTACTATCTGGTTATAAGCAAGCACATTAACACAAGTGGCACCTACATTACCAGCACCAACAACAGTTACTTTTGACATATTATTTTATTAAAATTAATTCAATTTTTTATAGTGACTGCAAAGGTAATAATTAAATAAGTTAAAGAAAAATCTTTGCTTGTTTTTCATTTTTTTTGTAGCACCCGTATAAACCTTTGAATATCAATACTAATTTTGTATTTTGGAGATTATAAAAAAAGCGTAAAAAAACAAGAGTAGAAAACAATTTCTCCCTTTTTACATAAGAATAATAGGAACAACTACTTTTATTCATATTTATACTATCAGGATACTTGCACTACTACTTTCTTACCCCTTGTGATAAATTTCCTTATATCGCCTTATGTTCTTTTACTGTTGCATCTTTTTTAATATAGCCATTGTATTTCATTGATTTTTTCATAAACCATCATGTTTTTTCAATTGAATCTAAATATAGCGAATAAGGGGACAAATAAATGATTCAAAATTTTTTGTTATTCTCTAAAAAATCTTTTAATTGTTTAGTATAGTGATATTTACATTGTCAAAAATCAAAATGATTTTTGTACCTTGAGATATTTTTCAAACTTACAAAAATAACATTTGTGTTTTCAACGTCGGATAGTAAGTCGCTAAAGTCATTATAACTTTGATTTTTATTTTCGTACACTTGGAAATACTTCGATTTTCATGTAATTTTGCACCATTAAATTAATACTTAATGGCAAAATTTTTAAAATGATTAAAATAACTTTCCCTGACGGTTCAGTAAAAGAATTTCCTGAAGGTATTACTGGGCAAGAAATTGCAGAAAATATTAGTCCAAAATTAGCTCAAGAAGCATTGGCTATTGGTGTAAATGGTGAAATATGGGATTTAACTCGACCTATTGAAAATGATGCAACGGTAAAAATATTTACCTGGGACGATGAAGAAGGTAAACACGCTTTCTGGCATTCTTCTGCTCATTTAATGGCTGAAGCTCTTGAAGAACTGTATCCAGGTATCAAATTTGGCATTGGTCCAGCCATTGAAAATGGTTTTTATTATGATGTGGATGCCGGCAACACGATTATTAAGGAAACCGATCTTCCACAAATTGAAGAAAAAATGAAGGAACTTGCTGCTCGTAAGGAACCTATCATTCGAAAAAATATTAGTAAAGCAGATGCCTTAAAAATATTTGAAGAAAAAGGCGACGAATATAAAATAGAATTAATACAGGATCTGACCGATGGAACTATTACTTTATATTCACAAGGAAATTTTACTGATCTTTGTCGAGGTCCCCATTTACCTGATATAGGAAAAATTAAAGCCATAAAATTATTGAGTGTAGCTGGGGCTTATTGGCGAGGCGACGAAAAACGAAAACAACTTACACGAATTTATGGAATTACTTTTCCAACAAAGAAAATGTTGGATGAATATCTGGTACTTCTTGAAGAAGCGAAAAAAAGAGATCATCGAAAAATAGGAAAGGAACTTGAACTATTTATGTTTTCTGATATGGTAGGGAAAGGATTGCCTATCTGGTTGCCTCGTGGAACAGACTTACGTCTTCGACTGGAAGAAATTTTGAAGAAAATTCAGCGACGTTTTGACTATCAGCAAGTGATTACTCCGCATATTGGAAACAAACAATTATATATTACTTCTGGACATTATGCCAAATATGGAAAAGATTCATTTCAACCTATCCATACTCCTGAAGAAGGCGAAGAATATTTGCTAAAACCCATGAACTGTCCTCATCATTGCGAAATTTATAAATTCAAACCTCGTTCTTATAAAGATTTACCTTTACGAATTGCCGAATTTGGAACAGTTTACCGTTATGAACAAAGTGGTGAACTTCATGGACTTACACGCGTAAGAAGTTTTACTCAGGATGATGCTCACATATTTTGTCGTCCCGAGCAAGTGAAAGATGAATTTTTGAAAGTAATGGATATTATTTTCATTATTTTTAAAGCTTTGGATTTTAATAACTTTGAAGCTCAAATTTCTTTACGCGATCCAAATAATAAAGAAAAATATATTGGTACCGATGAAAATTGGGATAAAGCAGAAAAAGCAATTGTAGAAGCATGTGAAGAAAAAGGATTGAAAGCAAGCGTTGTGTTGGGAGAAGCTGCTTTTTATGGGCCGAAACTTGATTTTATGGTAAAAGATGCTATTGGTAGACGCTGGCAATTGGGAACTATTCAAGTGGATTATAATCTTCCAGAACGATTTGAGTTGGAATATACAGGTGAAGATAACCAAAAACATCGCCCTGTTATGATCCATCGGGCACCTTTTGGTTCAATGGAACGCTTTGTTGCTTTATTGATTGAGCATACTGCAGGGAAATTTCCCTTATGGCTGGCGCCTGATCAAGTAGTAATATTACCCATTAGTGAAAAACATAATCAATACGCCTTCGAAGTAGAAAAAATTCTAAAGGAAAAATCTATACGAGCTATAGTAGATGATCGTAACGAAAAAATTGGACGAAAAATTCGGGATAATGAACTAAAACGAATCCCTTATCTGTTAATCGTTGGAGAGAAGGAACTTACTGGAAGAGAAGTTTCGGTTCGTCGTCAAGGTGAAGGAGATAAAGGAACTATGAAAATTGAGGATTTTGCTCAATTAATTCTTAATGAAATCAATATCTTATTAAAACAGTTTGATTAATTTCATTCTGTTTTAAAAAAACAACAAAATATTTGAATCAGCTTTAGTTTTTTAGACTTTTGCTGAATTTATTAGACATTATATCATTTAGATTGCTATGGTGTTACTGATCATAGAAATTCTGAAATTATATAGACCACATGCAAGTAGCATGACTTTATCTTCAAAGAATTGTTTGTAATATCTGAATTTGGGCTTAATAATTCGGGCTCGTTTTGTATCTCCAATGGCATGTTCAATAGTAACCCCTCTGAGAAGATATTTCTTTGTTCAGTTTTTTTCTGCTCTTTGGTCAAAGGTTTACCTTTTGGTTTTTTTAAAGGCATTATACCGGATTTTCCTTTCAAAAATGGTATATTTTATATATAACAAATTGATTATTACTTGTTTAATATATTTTTTAATGATTATCCGTATAATGACCTATATCTGGATATTCTGCTTCACGAACTAAATTCCGATATCTTAATAGATTTTTAAAGAACATGACTATACTACTCTTTGAAGATAGGATTTGCTATATGATAAATTATATAGTTGAAAGAAAACAACTTCCGAATCGCAACTAATTAAAACATTTAAGTTTTTTGCTAACATTGGATATACTTTTCTCGCTGATTTGCGCTGTATTTTTTTCTGTGTTCATCTGCGTTTTTTATCTGCGGTTATCTGCGTGAAATATT
>Ga0208825_1000607_pt1 | contig 32985 bp, 32 predicted proteins | sample AD_UKC113_MetaG_FD_184450 | JGI IMG/M metagenome (GOLD analysis project Ga0208825, IMG submission 184450) | Active sludge microbial communities of municipal wastewater-treating anaerobic digesters from Hong Kong - AD_UKC113_MetaG (SPAdes)... | ecosystem: Engineered > Bioreactor > Anaerobic >...
TCATCTGAATACTCAATGTTAAATGCCGGACCGCTCGACTTGCATGTGTTAGGCACGCCGCCAGCGTTCGTCCTGAGCCAGGATCAAACTCTCAAATTAATATTTGAAAATTTAATTAGCTCTTTTAGTATGATGTTTAAGATTTACGCTAAGTAACTCTTAAATCATCTCTGACTTACTGACTTTATTATAAAGTTCGCAAGTTACTCAAATTTGATTCAGCTTAAAAGCTTCATCTTATAATTAACAAGTTCCTTTCGTCTTTTTACACTGTTTACTTTTCAAAGTCCATTGCTGCGGTTGAAGCAGCTTTTTTATGTTAGCACAATCTTTTTTCGCTGTCAACACCTTTTTTACTTCTTATTTCTTCCTACTCGATGCCCGCATGCTTATTTTCAGCAGCATCTCGGCGACAGCTTATTTAATATACCACCTTCTATGACTTATCTCAACACCTTAAAGTATTATTATATCCACTTTAATTTAATTTATACTTTTAATTCTCCTTTTTCCTTCAATATAATCCGAATAAGTTCAAATTTCGACTTGTCCATAAATAATTTTACAAATGTCAATCAATCTAAAACTATTTTTCAAGGATACTTTTAAGCTTTAGGACATCTTCCATGTACACATCTTGAAGGCTTGCATTGTAGAGAATGCTCGCGGGATGATATAAAGGATATAACGAGTATTCTCTATTTAAAATCTGAACCTTCATTAATTCACCATGAACATTGCCTATACTGATGCTTTTATCATTTGAAACCATTTTGAGCGGAACATTGCCCAATGTTACAATAATCTCAGGAGAAATGATCTCTATTTCTTTTAATAGATATTTTTTATTTTTTTCTATATCATCTTTTGTAGGAGGCCTGTTAATCTTGCGGCCTGACTTTGGGTTTATTTTTGACAACCTGTACTTAATCGAGTTGGTAACAAAAATGTCGTCTCGTATAAGCCCAATCGCCTCAAGAAACTTGTTTAGGTTTTTTCCTGCCGCACCGACGAAAGGCTTGGACAGCTTTACTTCATCTTTTCCCGGTGCCTCTCCTATCAATAGTATACGGGTATCTATATTACCCCAATCCAATACTATTTCTTCACCTTCAAATTCATTTCTATATTCCTGATAAAGCTCATTTAATCTATCTTGTTTTGACATATCTCATCCAACCTTTGCTTTACTTTTTTCATATCCTGCCACATAAGAATTTTTTTTGATTCATCACGCAATAGTGCAGCCGGATGAAATGTTGGCATTATCCAGTAACCCTTTCTTTCAATCCAGTTTCCCCTTATCTGAGTGATCTTTGCGTCTCTGCTTACTATATATTTCATAGCAGTTGCACCAAGACATACAATTATCTCAGGTCTAATAAGGTAAACTTGATTTCTTAAATAAGGAAGGCATTTTTCCGCTTCTTCATCAAGAGGAACTCTATTTCCCGGTGGTCTGCATTTAACCACATTTGCAATATAGTATTGATCTTTATTGAATTGCAATGCATCCAACAAAACATCAAGAAGCTTTCCTGCCGAACCAACAAAAGGAAGCCCCTGCTTATCCTCTTGCTCACCGGGACCTTCTCCCACAAACATAAGAGGTGCCTTGATATTTCCTCTTCCAATAACTATATTTTTTCTTGTACTTCCCAGACCACATCTATGGCAGTCGGAACATGCTCCTATCAACTCTTGCCAATCCAGCATTTTCACTAAACTCCTCTTTTTTCCACTCCCCAAATAATCTTATGCAGTTGGATCTGAAACCTTACATCCAGCTTATCTCTCAAAATCCAGTCAACCAAATCACTGTACTCAATGCTTCCAAATACAGGCGAAAATGTAATGGTGCCTTTCTTATAATAATCTTTTATTATTCCCTTTGCCCATTCATAATCATCTTTACCGCCTATTACAAACTTTATCTCATCTCTTTCCGACAGATACTCAAAATTATTTAAATTCATTTCATTTGAAAATCCGCTGGACGGACATTTTACATCCATAACATAGGAATGCTTCGGGCTTAGTTTGATTAAACCAATATCCATTGATCCATTTGTCTCTATTGTAACATTATAGTCCTCCAACAGATACAAAAGCTTTTCAAGCTCCTTTTGTAAAAGGGGCTCGCCACCTGTAATACACACTCTTTTGTAATAATATTTTTTTATCTCATCCAATATTTCTTGCGGCTCCATTTCTGTGCCCTCTTCATATGCATATGTGGTATCACAATATGAGCACCTAAGATTACAGCCGCTAAAACGAACAAATACAGTGGGAAAACCTGCATATAAGCTTTCCCCCTGTATGCTTTGGAAAATTTCATTTACTTTCATATTAATTTATCTTCCTATCTTTAAACTATATACCCCTAATTTTATTGAACCATATCTTTTCTATCTATAGTAGTAAAGCTTGTTGGTGTTTCCCATAAAACTATCTTTTCAAGAAAGTATTCCTCACCTTTTATAGCTGCATCAATCTTATCCCATATCCAAAACCCAATAAGTTCACATGTAGGGTTGAAGTCAAAAATCTCATTAAGATACTTATGGTCCACAACTGAAATAACATTATCCTCTACAATTCTTTTAAGCTCAGTAAAATCTATAACAAAACCATTTTTATCTACAGGCCCCTTTAAAGTTACTTCAAGCTTATAGGTATGGCCGTGGATGTATTTGCATTTACCTTCATATCCATCTAAATGATGTGCACTATCAAAAGTAAAAACTTTTGTAATGCTCATTAATCTTTTATTCATATCTGTTCCTTTCACTCGACTGACCTGTTTATTATTGTTTCGCTTTTAAATATTCAATAGGATCTACTATTCCGGCTTCCTCAAATCCCTTCAGGCGAAGAACACAGCTGTCACAAACACCACAAGCCTTTTCTCCTCCTTTATAGCAGCTCCATGTCAAATGCAGCGGTGCACCCGTATCACATGCCAGCTTAATAATTTCAGATTTGGACAAATTTAAAAGTGGCGTTACAATCTTCACTCCTCTGCCTTCAACACCGCTTTTGGTGCCGACCGAAATCATATGCTGAAATGCTTCTATAAACTCCGGTCTGCAGTCAGGATAACCGCTGTAGTCTATAGCGTTTACTCCTATATAGATTGCCTCCGCATTTACAACTTCTGCATAGCCCACTGCATAACTTAAGAATATTATATTTCTTGCCGGAACATATGTTATCGGTATAAACTTATCCCCTTTATACTCAGGAACATTAATATTCATATCTGTAAGGGCACTTCCCCCTACATTATCCAACTTAAACACATTATATGTTTTAAGTTTATAATACTTGGCAATAAGCCCTGCACAATGAAGCTCCCTACGGTGTCTCTGACCGTAATCAAAGGATATCGGAAATACTTCATATCCATCCTTTATCGCAACCGATAAACAAGTTGTGCTGTCAAGACCTCCTGAAAGCAATACAACTGCTCTTTTCATAACTCTCCCCCATTTTACTTAAGATTGATTGTGCTATTCATTCCTGCATATACGCAACAGCCTAATGCTCCATTTAACTGTGGGTATTTAGGTACTATTACATTTTTAAAATCTGTTTCTTTTTTAATGAAATCCAGCAGGGCATTATTTGCTGCAACCCCGCCTGTAACAACAATATTTTCAGCCGGAAATCTCTCTATCAAAGGCTTAATCTTCTTAAATAAAGAGTAATTTATTGAAGCTGCAAGGACTTCCGCCGTATAACCTTCAGATATTTTTCCTATAAGCTCCGACTCGGCAAAAACCGCACATGTCGAGCTTAAATCCACAGGATTTTGCGAGTAATTGGATACTTCTCCTACGCTCAATCCTATTACTTTTGCCATATTTTCCAGATATCTTCCGCAAGATGCGGCACATTTATCATTTAATATCATATCGTTAATCTTTTTATTCTTGATGTCCATCACCTTGCTGTCTTGCCCGCCTACGTCCAAAAGCGTAAAGTCGCTAAGTCCCGTTTGCCAGACAGCTCCGAATGTATGTGCCTTAAGCTCGGTTATGGCTTCGGCACCATCTATATTTATATTGTTCCGGCCGTAACCGGTGCTTACAATACGATCCGCTTTTCCAAGTGCGAGCTTGTCAAAATCTACAAATATTTTTCCTTCTATATAAGTACAATAGTTTTTATAAAAATCAAAAGTATCAAAAACAATACTTTTTTTATAATTTTCATTCTCGAACAATACAACTTTTACAGCTCTGCTGCCGATATCAAAGCCTAAAACCACCATCTTTTTACTTCCCCTTATTTTAACATTTCAATAAACGCTTCTATCCTAAGCTTAGTTCTGGCATCTAAATTACCGGGCTTATCGCCTTCTACTGTCAATATCGGCACCCCTAATTCCTTTCTTATTACAATGTCCTCAATCCCTCTGAAGCAAAATGATTGGGTATAGTGTATAATAGCATCAATATTACGCAATTCAATATGCTTTTTAATATCTTTAAGCCTTCCGCTAAGGCTGTAAGGATAAGTGAAGCTTGAATAAGTCTTTACCAAATCCCTTATTCCTATACTGTCAGCCATTGTAAACTGTCTTTGAACCTCATTATAAACTATTCTTGCATCCTTTTCTTCTACAAAATCATACAAATCCGTATAAATAGGAGGAACACCTATATATCCCAATCTGATTTTATTTTTCTTTTCATCTCTTGCTTCTATCTCATTAATCAAATTTGTAATATCATTGGAAAATGCCTTATAATCACTGTTAAAATCACTGCTGGAAACCTGCCATAGATGATTCTCAAAACCGGTAGCCTTATTATACTTCCATGTAAGTTCATCTAAGTAGACAAGCTTTTTTCTTATCTCATCAAGCTCATCCTTTACTTTGATGCATTCATCTAAAGTTACATTAAAAAACTCGCACAATTTCCTGATTTCCAAATCAAGCTTCTCTAATGTATCAGAACCGGGATATGAAAATGGAATAGTCTTAATTCCCTTTAACTCCAATACTTCCATCAAAGCCTTTGCATTAGAGCAGTCACCCTCAACAACTCCGATTACAGTATCAATGTCTTCACAATTTACAGTACTTGAATAAATACCTTTTATCCATGCACATGTATTTCTGGGAAAACCTGCATTTTCTGCATATTCAACATTTTTTTGCGGGCTCTCCGCAGTAACGAAAACATTATTCAAGTCAACAGGAATCATTCCGGCTGCATAAATTATCTCAACAGGAATGCTTGTTGTAAATCCAATTTTCTTCAAAACTTAGCACCTCAAACCTACATTTTTGTTTTATTTATATATTTGGAAATCAGACGTTTTTCCTTTTTTTCCAGCTTCTTTATGTAGTTTTCGTATTTCTGCCTGTTAACACTATCCATATCCAATATATGAACACCATACATGTTATTAGGCCAGATTACATCGCTCCATTTGATTTCACACTTCAAATTTATGATATCATCACTGGATAGATACACATTCATATCTACCTTTTCACCAATTTCCATATAGCCTTTTGTAATTATACTCATACCCGTGTTGCTTAGATTTGTAACAACAGAGTAAACTTCACTAAAGTCTTCCATCAACTTTAAGCTAGAACTCAAATATGCATCATACCTGTATGAATATCTGATATTTTTTATCTTTTTTATGCTGTTCACCGTCAGTATTACTGCCCTGGACGCAAACCTGATTCCCTGAACAGTAGACTCAAGAGTATATAAATATTCATTATCCGAGTACTTGACTAACAGATTATCGCCTATCATAATTACTTTAACCATATAGTCTTCAACTTGCTCGACTTCAATACAGTTTCCATAAGCTTTACGGATAATTGTTGTCACCCAATCATAACTACCTGGATGTCTGGTCTTGACAATTGACTTTTCAGGCAGAATGCTCTCTATCTCAATCACATCATCCATTACACTATCAATTACATCATCCATGCTTATTTCACTCCTTGTATTTTATTCTTTTTTTATGTATCGGCTAAAATTTGTATTTATCTTATAATCTATATTAAATACACGAAGCAAAACGTCGCATTCTTTTATGTAAAACTATAGTGTAAATATTATAGTATATATAATATCAACATAAGAAGCTTTAATCAATACTGCATGAATAAATAAAAAGTTCAACCAATTGTTCCTTCAATTAATAAATGAATGTTTTTAAACACATAAGAATGGGTCAAATGTGAAAAAATATATTAAACCAATCTTTGCTACCTGCTTTGAATATGTTATAATTATAGACTTGATAGCTATGTTCTGGAATTTAACAAGTAATTGAAATTTTTCATATACATATTGGAGGTTTAACCATTGATTATTGTAGCTGATGACTGGAAGGATTATGAAATAATAGATGCCAAGGATGGCGAAAAACTTGAAAGATGGGGTAAATATATATTAAGGCGGCCTGATCCACAGGTTATATGGCCAAATCAAAATGCAAGCGTGCTTTGGTCAAAACCCCATGGTCATTATTTTCGAAGTAAGACAGGCGGAGGAAATTGGGAATTTAAAGCAAAACTGCCTGAGCGTTGGACAATAAGGTATGACAAGCTGTCTTTTTATATTGAGCCAACCAACTTCAAGCATACAGGGCTTTTCCCTGAACAGGCCGTTAACTGGAAATGGATTATGGAAAAAATCCAAAATGCTTCGAGAAAAATAAATGTTTTAAATCTCTTTGCTTATACAGGCGGGGCAACAGTTGCTGCTGCATATGCAGGTGCAGATGTGTGTCATGTTGATGCATCAAAGGGCATGGTTACCTGGGCTAAAGAAAATATTGCTCTTTCCGGTCTTTCCGATAGAAAAGTCAGATACATAACCGACGATGTTGTCAAGTTTGTTCAACGAGAATTTAGAAGAGGCAACAAGTATGATGCGATTATAATGGATCCTCCCTCATACGGCAGAGGACCTAAGGGTGAATTGTGGAAAATAGAAGATTCCTTATATATGATTATTGATGAATGCAGTAAAATTTTATCGGACAAGCCGCTTTTTATGCTGGTAAACTCCTATACAACAGGCTTCTCTCCGATAATACTGCAGAACATACTCAATGTAATTTTAAAGAATAAACTAGGCGGTAAAGTCACATGCGGAGAAGTAGGGCTTCCCATATCAACGGGCTTTTTACTCCCATGTGGAATTTTCGGACGATGGGAGGCTTAACTCTTGAAAGCTCCAATTAAAATAAATATAGTATATGAAGATAATCATATACTTGTTGTTGAAAAGCCGGTTAATATCCCTACACAAGAGGACCGGTCAGGGGATTTGGATCTTCTTACACTATTGAAGGATGATATAAAAGTAAGATACCAAAAACCGGGCAATGTTTTTTTAGGCCTGGTTCACAGGCTGGACCGCCCTGTAGGAGGTATTATGGTTTTTGCAAAGACATCAAAAGCCGCATCGAGGCTTTCCGACCAAATAAGGAAACGGGAGTTTACCAAGGTTTATTATGCCGTTATAACAGGCACCCCTGAAAAAACGTCCGACACACTGACCCATTACCTCATAAAAAACAACAGCACAAATCAGGTTAGAACCGTACCGCTCGGAACTCCTGATGCAAAGGAAGCAGTCCTAAGCTATGAAGTGCTTGGCAGTATAAATGATCTTTCACTTGTAAAAGTAATGCTTCATACAGGAAGGCCCCATCAAATCAGGGTCCAGTTTTCTTCCATAGGGCATCCCTTGTTCGGAGATTCGAAATACGGAATTCTCAATACTGAAAAAGCACAAATAGCTTTATGGTCCCATGAAATAGGCTTTAAACATCCGACTCAAAAGGAAAATGTGTCATTTAAGTCAAATCCACCCAGCATCCACCCATGGGACATTTTTTTATAAGCAAACTTCAAACAGTCGGTTAACTTAAAATTATTTTGAATGGAGAAATTACAATGAGCAAACTACACTTGATTGCAACCTCAGCCTTCGGAATTGAAGCTGTTGTTGGAAGAGAATTGAAGCATCTTGGATATGATGACCAATATATAGAAAACAGCAAAGTTACCTTTTCAGGTGACGTAGAGGCTATTGCCAGAACAAATCTTTGGCTCAGGACAGCCGACAGGATACTTCTGAAAATGGGAGAGTTTAATGCATTAACATTTGATGATCTGTTTGAAAAAACAAAAGCCCTTCCATGGCATGAATGGATACCTAAAAATGCCCATTTCCCTGTGGAGGGAAAATCAATCAATTCAAAGCTCTTCAGTGTGCCTGACTGCCAGGCTATAGTAAAAAAGGCTGTGGTAGAAAAGCTTAAAGAGAAATATAAAGTAAGCTGGTTTGATGAAACCGGTCCGACGTACAAAATTGAGGTTGCATTGCTGAAAGACATGGCAACCCTTACTATTGACACAAGCGGTGCAGGGCTTCATAAAAGGGGATATAGAAAGCTGGTGGCACATGCTCCTCTTAAAGAAACATTAGCATCTGCAATGCTTCTTATAAGCAGATGGAAACATGACCGTGTGTTGATTGACCCTTTCTGCGGTTCCGGAACTATTCCCATTGAAGCTGCGTTAATAGCTAAAAATATTGCACCGGGACTTAAGAGAGATTTTATTTCGGAAAAATGGGGCAATATATCGCCTTCAATATGGAATAAAGCCAGGGAAGAAGCACATGACCTCATAATAAACGACAGGGAGCTAAGAATAAGTGGCTCCGATATAGACGATGAAGTTATGAGTCTGGCCAGATATCATGCAAAACAGGCAGGTGTGGAAAACGATATTCACCTTCAAAGGCTTGCAGTTGCAGATATTAAGTCCAGATACAAATATGGTTTTATAATATGCAATCCTCCATATGGAGAACGCATAGGTGAAAGCAAAGAAGTTGAAAAACTGTACCGTCAAATGGGGCAGGTTTTTAAACAGTTTGATACATGGTCCTATTATATATTGACTTCACATCCTGAATTTGAAAAGCTATTCGGTTCTAGAGCCAACAAAAAAAGGAAGCTCTATAACGGTAAGATTCAATGCAACTATTATCAGTTTTATGGACCTCCGCCACCAAAGGAGCACAGGGATCAGCCGGTGGAGTCTTAATGTTTAGAATTGATAATCAATACAAAATGCCGCAGAGTTTTAGTGTAGTGTCCTTTATTTGTTTGCCATATGCAATGTGCTTCAAATATCACTATTACACCTGTTATCAACCTGCCGCGTTGTTATTAATGGTAACCACTCTATTTTTGCCGTCCCATTTGACTTCGCCATATAATAATTCAACAAATGACCTTAAAGGTATATATATCCTGTTATTGATTATCTTAGCCGAAGTATCCATTTTAATTGTTTTAGGTTTATTGAATTCAAATTTCCTGTCCATCGACTATAACCTTAATATCTTTGGAATTTGTTGCAAAAGGTACATTTATGGAAAGTCCCAATTTCATAATAGAGATCAAAAAACATATCTTTTTCATTATGTTCACAGGCTCCTATAATTGGTTTTTACAATACCCTATTATACAACAAAAAATTATTATGAGCGATAATTTTGTAAAAAATGTCATTTAAATGTACAAAGGCTGGTGAGATATCCAGCCTTTGATCAATTCTACTTTTAATTTAATTGAATATGACTAAAATTTGTGTATGAACAATATAAACTTACTCAATCAATTTTCATCACAAGCACTCCATCCGAAACATCCATATAAATATTTTTACCTTCACTAACCTCACCGCTTATTATCTTTTTGCCTATTTCAGTCTCAATGAATTTCTGCATGTATCTCTTTACAGGCCTTGCACCGAATACGGGATTATATGCATTTTGAGCCATAAACTCCTTCGCTTCTTTTGATACTTCAAGTCCAATCATCCTGTCATCAAGACGCCTTCTTATATCCGCCAAAGCCAAATCGATAATTTTAACTATTTCTTCTCTTCCTAAAGGCTTAAATAGCACTATCTCGTCCACACGATTTAAAAACTCGGGCTTGAAATGCCTGTTCAGTTCTCCTGTAACATACTCTCTGGCCTTGCTGTCAATTTGACCGTTTTCATCAATACCGTTTAAAAGATGTTGGCTTCCTAAATTGGAAGTCATGATTACAACAGTGTTTTTAAAATCAACAGTCCTTCCCTGGCTGTCGGTCAAGCGTCCATCATCCAAAAGCTGAAGAAGTACGTTAAATACTTCAGGATGGGCCTTTTCAATTTCATCAAAGAGAATTACACAATAAGGTTTTCTTCTTACAGCTTCTGTAAGTTGGCCTCCCTCTTCATATCCCACATAGCCCGGAGGTGCTCCAATAAGCCTTGCAACTGAATGTTTTTCCATATATTCCGACATATCAATACGTACTACATTATCATCACTGTCAAAAAGTGCCTGTGACAATGCCTTTGCAAGCTCTGTTTTACCTACACCTGTCGGTCCGAGGAATATAAACGAGCCTATAGGCCTTCTAGGGTCCTTTAAGCCGGACCTTGCACGAATAACCGCATTGCTGACAGCCGTAACAGCCTCATCCTGCCCAACCACTCGCTTATGCAGCAAATCTTCAAGATTTAAAAGTTTATCCCTCTCATTTTCCACAAGCTTTGTAACCGGTATTCCTGTCCATCTTGAAACGATTTCAGCTATTTCCTCTTCCGTTACTTCTTCTTTCAAAAGAACACTATCGCTTGATTTTTTCCGTAATTTTTCCTCTTCAAGGCTTTTCTGCAGTTCCGGCAGTTTTCCATGCTTTAGAACTGCAAGCTTGTCAAGGTCATAAGACCTTTCAGCTTCTTCTATCTGCCTCTTAACTTCCTCTATCTGCTCCTTGAGGTTCTTCTCTCTTTTAATATTCTCCTTTTCCATTTCCCATTGTGCCTTCATGCTGTCAGATTTATCCTTAAGGGACGCAATTTCCTTCTCAAGGCCGGAAAGCCTTTCCTTCGAAACGGCATCATCCTCCTTTTTAAGGGCCTGCCGCTCAATTTCCAATTGCATTATTCGCCTCTGAATATCATCAAGCTCTGTAGGCATGCTGTCAATTTCCGTCCTAATCATAGCAGCAGCTTCATCCATGAGGTCAATTGCCTTGTCAGGAAGAAAGCGATCGCTTATGTACCTGTTGGATAGTACACTGCAGGCGATTATAGCATTATCAGTGATCCTGACCCCATGATGTATCTCAAATCGCTCCTTAAGGCCTCTTAAAATGGAAATGGTGTCCTCAACAGAAGGCTGATCCACAACAATTGGCTGAAACCTTCTCTCTAATGCCGCATCCTTCTCAATATACTTCCTGTACTCATCAAGGGTGGTTGCACCTATGCAATGAAGCTCTCCTCTTGCAAGCATGGGCTTTAATATATTTCCTGCATCCATTGCACCTTCAACTTTTCCTGCACCTACAATATTATGAAGTTCATCAATAAAAAGTATAATTCTTCCATTGGATTTATTTACATCATTAAGAACAGCTTTAAGCCTTTCTTCAAACTCACCTCTATATTTGGCTCCGGCAATCAATGCACCCATATCCAGTGCAAAAATGGTCTTGTCCTTCAAACCTTCCGGCACATCGCCCTTCAATATTCTTTGAGCAAGTCCCTCCACCACTGCAGTCTTTCCAACACCGGGTTCACCTATAAGCACCGGATTGTTTTTGGTCCTTCTTGACAATATGCGTATGGCACGTCTGATTTCGGCATCTCTTCCGATAACCGGATCAAGCTTACCATTCCTGGCCAACTCCACCAAATCACGACCAAACCTTTTTAAGGCCTCATATGTTTCTTCTGGGTTTTTCGATGTAATCCTCTGATTGCTTCGAACCTTGCTGAGAGCTGCCATAAACTTCTCGAGGGTAATTCCAAAACGCCTGAATATTACCTGTGACGGCGAATTCTTTTCCTTTAACATGGCCATATAAATATGCTCAACACTGGTATAGTCGTCATTAAAGCGTTTTGCCTCATCCTGAGCATGAATAAGTATTTCACTGAATCGTCTTGTAGCATACATGTTGGTAGCTCCGCTTCCATAAACTTTCGGAATCTTTTCAAGCTCGGCTTCAACATCCTTTATATAAAGACGAATGTCTTGCCCCATATACCCGATGAGCTTAGGAATAAGGCCATCCTCCTGTGTTACCAATGCAAGATGAATATGCTCTCCATCTACCTGCTGGTGTCCCATACGAACGGCTATATCCTGTGCTGCAGAAATTGCTGCTTGTACCTTTTCCGTAAAATTATCCATATTCATGCTTTTCCCTCCTAATCCCTACTCCTACCTCTTGATAAAAGTATAAGCCTTAAGAGATTGGCCATTGCAACTGCAGCAGATGCAACATATGTCATGGCTGCTGCACTCAACACCTTTTTTACAGGGGACATTTCATTATCGCTCAATATATATTCACCTTGGAGTATGTTTATAGCCCTTCTGCTTGCATTAAACTCAACGGGAAGTGTTATTAGGTAAAATGCTACAGCTCCTGTAAAAAGAATTATTCCAATATTAAATAGTAACGGCATTTGAAAAATCAAACCAAATACAGCCAAATACGGCCCTAATGAGGAGCCGATATTTGCAACAGGAACAAGACCGCTTCTAAGCCCTAAGGGTGAATAGTGCACTGCATGTTGAATCGCATGACCGGTTTCATGAGCCGCTACACCAATAGCAGCTAGTGATGTACTATTATATACACCATCAGACAACCTGACTATTTTTGTTCTTGGGTCATAATGATCGGTTAAATTGCCTGCTATAGGTTCTACATTAACATCATACAGTCCATTCCTGTCCAAGATCATTCTCGCAACCTGTGCTCCAGTCATATTCCTGCTGTTTGATGACCGACTGTATTTTTTAAATGTGCTCTTTACCTTATACTGACTAAACAAAGCAAGGACAAACGCCGGAAGAACAAGTATCAAATAATATTTATCCATAAATCTACCTCCCATTGACTAATGTTTTTCAACATTTATTTTAACTTCATTATACAAAATATTTTTCTTAAATCATATGTTTCCTATATTATTATTTATACATTATCAATGATTAATACTCAAGTATTGACTTTGACCATCTTTGACTTTTATGTTCCATTCTCTACCTCAGATAACAATTATCTTCCTATATCTTAATTTATCTTTGTCGATTATAACTATAATGTATAATGTATAGCAGAAAGGGCCTCTTGTAAAACTACATGCAAAGTTGAAATTGTGATCTTCAAACCAGCATTATGAGTTATTGGAAGAATGATCTGATATCATTTTTTGAATGCATTATATTATTTATAAACAGTTATCTTTAAATGACCTTTCATGAAAAAAGAATGTGCCACATGGAACTCCAAAACTGTTTGTCCGGGTTCCACCGCTTCGTATAAAAGAACATTTCCGCTTTCACCAGGTATAAAGAAATATGTTCCCTTAATTATATCAGGATAATTAGATACTAATAATTGGTAGAAATATTGGTCATTTTCTGGTCTTATAACTAATTTCTGACCAACTTTTAAAACAACCTCTTCTCCAGAAAAAATAATTGCATCGTTTTTATCATAATCATCAATATTTTCCTTAATCTGATAATTTATTTTGATAATAGATTGGCTATCTTTTTTCCTCTTACCTTTATCTGAAACTTGTATTTTTATTTTACCAGTTATTTCACTATTTTTAGCAACCAGGAATTGAATTTCTTTTTCTCCACTAGATTTTGTCTTCATAAACTGCTTCGCTTTTAATAGTAGATTGAAACTTATTGTAGAAATAGTCTTTGTTGACTAATACCATAGTAGATATTAAGATAAATAAAAGTGAAATGATAAATATAAACTTTTTTGTATTCATTAATTAATCCTCCATATGCACAACAGTTATCACGCCAAGGATGAGCGGATATAAACAGTGCATTTCCAACCATGTCATTTATATAATATATTTTTATATATGCTGTTAAAAACCACCAATCGCTTGTCTAATATACATTATAATCATTTTGTATTAATTTGTTATAAATAATTTAACTTTCAAATTTAATAATTTCTTAATCACAAAATCCAAAATCACCTACAATTTGCTTCGTTCACCTAACTAATGAGTGACCCGCAAATGTTGTATAATTAAGTTATGACCAAAAAAGTACACAACAAAAGAATTATACCCAATTTAATGGCCAATATCAATTAGCTTTACCATAATATTGAAGTGTTGATACCAAATGATGACTCTGTTAGATTACTTAGATAAATACTGGAAGAATTAAATTATGAAAAGCTATACCAGGCGTACTCTTTCAACGAAGGAAAACCTACAGTCAGTCCCAGAGTTATGATTAAGATATTTTGGATCAGTGCAACAAACGGTGAAATTCCTGACGGAGCAATCGTATGCGGTAAGGTAAGAAAAGAATTCGACGGTGCCAATATTCCATATGGTGGCAAGGAAATAACTGTTAACAACTATGAAGTGCTAGTGGCTGAATAGTAAGCCTGCATTACTAAAACATCTCGTTTAGTTTTTCATAAAAAATTGAAGGAGCCTTCATTATGTCGGCTCCTCTTTACTATTTTTCAAGCTTTGTTTAATCAAATCTTTGTTTCTATCTTATTGTATCTATTATGGTAATTTTCTTAATAAGTATAACCAAATTTCTTTGCGAGAATAACAACATCATTCATACTGATAGCTCCATCGTTGTCAAGGTCGCAACTTGAATCAAAATCTGCATCACCTGAAACGGTGCCAAAAGCTTTTGCCATTATCGCAACGTCCAGCATATTTACAGCCTTATCTTTATTTAAATCTTCTTTTACAGTTACAGTAACAGTTTGAGTAATGTTTCCTCCAACTTCATCAAGGAATGCTGTCACCCATACTAATGGTGCATTCCAGTTGATTGTAACCTCATTGGTTGACCATGATTCAATGTTGTCAACGAAACATTTTTGTGGAGGATTTCCTTTTATTCCTGCTTCCTGAACATATGGATCTTCGCAGCCGGAGTTAGGTCCGCCGGATACAAATCCAGGAGGAATAGGTGGATATTTCTTATTTAACTGGCTGGCAAAGAAACGATGGTGCGGATTTCTAAGTGGTCTTTCTCCGTATCCTGAGATATATGACTTATCGTTAGGGTTACGTCCTAACAAATAGTCAAAGCTTTCCGAAACACCGTTAAAGTATTTGCTGTCCTTTGTAAAATCATATGCTACAGCCATTACTATACACTCATTGAGTATGAATGAGTTGGAACCCCAAGTATAGTAGTGAGGATCTAATGGTGCACCATATCCTTCTTTTGACTGAACAGCTATAAACTGGTCAGCTGCTGCAATTATATTTTTCTTTGCTTTTTCAATTTCAGCCTGTGGAAGGTTATTCGGTGCCATAGCCAGTGTCAATGTTCCTAAACCGTTAGTTGTTCCCCAATCAAAGCATCCTGTGAGGTCTCCCAACTTTGTAGGCATCTTGAGGTAATACTCGGAACATTCAGGCCCCTGAATATATTCAAGATATTCACTTTTGCCGGTTGTAGCATAAAGCTCACAAGCAGCCCAATAGAAATCATCCTTAACGTTATAATCAGCATATGTACCGCTTCCGTTACCGTGTACTTCAGCATACATAGCGGGTTTTTCCATAGCTTTTTGCCATGCCAGCTCAGCTGCTGCCAGAAGTTTTTGAGAATATTTTGTGTCAAACATTTCCCACAAACGTGCTCCTTGTGCAGCAACTGCCGCTAAGTTCAATGTAGCGGCTGTAGTAGCCGGATACAGATGACGTTCCTCAAAGTCATCAGCCGGTGCGGTTCCAAGCATTGTCCATTTTATATCACCAATTTTATGCAATACCATACCTGCATTGGGATAACCTTCAGGTATCTGCATTTTAAGAAGGAAATCAAGTTCCCATTTACATTCATCTAAAATATCGGGAGTACCGTTATACTTTTCATTAACATAAATTGAGGAAGACTTTGTATTTTCAGGTATAATAAGTTTACCGTCTCTAAAAGCTTGTGCAGCTGTTCCGCCTACTCTTTTTGTTCTCTCATAAAAGTTCATAAGAGTCCAAACAGATATACCGCCATTTACAACATATTTTCCATGGTCACCTGCATCATACCATCCGCCGGTAACATCAAGAGTGTAATCACCAGCCTCAGGCACTGCTATACCAACATCGGGCAAATGTCCTGCTGCTCTAGCCCATTGTGGTTCTGCACAGTAAGGCATTTCAATTTTAATACCGCTTCTTGCATGATAGAAATACCTCATAGCATCATATTTCATGACCGAATAGAGGTCTTTTCCGATATCAAATGGATGGCTTGTACTATTGCCTACCGTAATCTTGTATTCAGTTCCCGGTACCTTGTAGTTTGAAAAATCTATAATATGAACCTTGTCGCCTGATGCAGCATCAAGTCCAACAACCTGTGTGTTACCTGATGTAACAACCACATTTTCACTATCTCTCAAGTACCATTTAACCGGTGTAGTTGAATCACTAATTAAAGTAGCTTTTTTCACACCGTTAGGGAAATATCCAACCTGATTAACACGTATATCGGGTGGAGGAGCAAGTTCAGGCGGTATGGTAGGAGTAAACTCCTCGTCCAAAAGATACACATCGTCAATAGTAATAATGAAAGGATAAATATCACCGGCCAATTCTCCACCAAATTGAAGTGCAAATTCAACATTTTTAGTTGTATTGGCGGTCATTACAAATGTTTGATCAACAACTTTTTCCTCTTCGGCTATTAGTTCTATAGGCTTGCCGTTATTTGACCAGTACTCCTTGCCGGACGTGCCCGGATCTGCAATTCTGGCATATACCTTGGAGTCCACCGCAGAGCGAATTTTGAACTTTACTTGATAAGTATGACCATTTTGCAAAGTAAGTCCACCATGTTTGAACTGTACATCCTCTTTATTAGCACCAGGATTTTTAATTGTCAACACATACTCACCATTAACAATTTTACCTGTTGCAACACCGGATCCAGATTGGACAATTGTCCAAGGCAAAGCCTCTTCACCGCTGAAATCGCTTTGTCCCAACAAATTGCCTGCAAAACCGGTGGTTTTAGCTGCCAGGACAACAAGCATCAGCAAACCTAAAATGGTTAGCTTTTTCCTCATTCTTTTACCCTCCTAATAATTTATTAAAATTAATTAATATAATTTTCAGCTCAAAAACAAATTAAAAGATTTAATCCTTTAATCCATGAAAGTATACAAAAACTGAAGCAATAAATTTCAGATTTGCATACATTCTTTTGAACCGAATGTATACCTTTTATCTAATACCAATACATATTATACAAATAATACCAATCCATATTATACAACTGCTCTTCATACAATTACTCTAAAAATCTCTAAAAAATAATAACCTCTATAATTGGGACTCTTGGAAAGATATGAATAATAAAGAAGATTATCAACATTAATGCGAATGATAAATGAGTAGTGAACAAATATTTTAAATAGGCTGCAAAGACAATTGCATATATGTGGTATATATTAAAATAAAAGTAAAAATCTTATATTTTCAAAGTCCAATTTTAATATTACTTATTATATTTTAATATTACTTCTTAATTAATAATATTACTTCTTATGAAATAATATTAAATCAAAATTATTTTAAACATAAACATACACCACAAATCCATATGTGATGCTGTTTATGAACAACTACCATAAATTTTAATAATATTTTGTAATATTACTTTTTTGCAGTAACTTTACTGCTATAATTTAATTTTACATGATATTCTAAGTCAGGTCAATTATTAATTGCCAACCTTTTATTTATTTTATTAATCCAAGCTTTTTCATAACTTCTTCAAACTTTTCAGTATTTATAGGTTTTGTAGCATAGGCCTCGCTTCCGGTTTCAAATGAATTATTAACAGTATCCAATTCATTTATTGCACTTGTCATAATAACTTTAACCTGCTCATCCTCATGTATGCCTTTTTGCTTTTCAATTTCCCTGATTGTCTTCAAAACCTTTATTCCATCAAGCTTAGGCATCATAATATCCAGACAAATCAGGTCATATGGTTTGCCGATGTCAAAAGACACCATAAAAGCTTCTATAGCTTCCATTCCATCAACAGTGATATCGCACTCTCCAAACTTAGATAAAAACCTCGCCAAAAACTTTCTGCTCGCCATATCATCCTCAGCTATTAATATTCTCATAAGAGTCCTCCTTTGTTTATTCATATAATATGTTACCTAAATCTTTTTGTTTGTCATACTTTCATCCGTGAGCAAATTAGTAAGTTCATTGTATAAAATCAAAGCTTCATTAATATCCTCTCTCCTAGCTGCAAGCTCAATTCTAAACATCAGAGTTTTCAATACATCAATTCCTGTCTCAACTGCCAACTGCTTTATTTCATGTGCTATAGACTCAATAACATATAAATCCACAGCAATCATGGCCTTACCCAATTCATCAGTCAACTTGCAAATTTGTTCAAATTTACGTGAAATATCCGTATCAAATTGAAGCCCTTCAACCCCCTTATCAATTCCTTTATCAATGTTCTCATTATACTCGTCCTTATTATCTTTATCTTCATTGCTAGCCGGTTTTATTAATTTATCAATTTTTTTGAAAAATTCATTCATAATTATAGGTTTTGAAAGATAGTCATCCATACCGAGACTTAAAAATCTTTCCCTATCACCATGAAGAGCATATGCAGTGAGAGCAATAATAGGAATATGCTTCTTTGAACTTTTCTTTGATTCCCGAATGAGCTTTGTAGCTTGAATACCATCCATTTGAGGCATTTGCACATCCATAATACAAAGGTCATAGTCCTTCTCCATAACCTTTTGAACAGCCTCTATTCCGTTATTAGCTATATCGTATGTATAACCTCTTTCATCTAACATTCTGCAAATAACAATCTGATTAATCTTATCATCTTCTGCAACAAGTATGTGGGCCGTATAATCGGATTTGACAATTTTATTATCCTCAGAATGCTGCAAAAAGCCACCGTTACAAATTCCAAATTCAATTACAAACGAAAATGTACTTCCAACATTTTCCTGACTCTTCACATCAATGGTACTTCCCATAAGACTCAATAATTCTTTGGAAATTACCAACCCGAGTCCCGTTCCCCCATATTTCCTTGTATGTGAACCATCAACCTGCGTAAAGCTCTTAAACAATTTATTCATATCTGACTTTGATATACCTATACCGGTGTCCTTAACTGCAAACTTTACCTTGGCATGATTATTATTTATGCCCAGCAAAGTAATATTTACATCAACCCTGCCTTTTTCGGTAAATTTCAATGCATTGCTGACTAAATTATTCAAAACCTGCACCAATCTGTTAGGATCTCCTATCAATTGAAGGGGAACATCCTTTTCAATACAGCACTCCAAAATAATTCCTTTTTCCTTGGCTTTTATAACATGCGACTTAATTACATTGTCACAAACTTTTTTAAGATCAAATCTTATTTTTTCAACAATCATTTTACCTGCTTCGAGTTTTGAAAAATCAAGAACATCGTTTATTATTCTAAGAAGTGAATCAGCACAAGCTTTGGCAGTTTTCAAGTTATCCTTTTGAATAGGAGTAAGCTCTGTAGCAAGGGTTAAATCAACCATTCCAACGACTCCATTTAGTGGCGTCCTTATCTCATGGCTCATATTTGCAAGAAACTCACTTTTTGCCCTGTACGCCGAGTTGGTAGCCTCCATTGCTTTTTTCATTTCACGCTGGGCTCTTTTCTCCTCACTGATATCGGAGCATATAAATGCAAAATATTCTTTTTCGTTTGAATAAACCAAACAGCTGATCCATTTATCTTCGTTGTCAGGCATTTGTTTTTCAAAGCGAATAACCTCGCCGCCTAAGGCCACCTTACCAAATTCATCAAGCATATTATCTTCAAGACTGCCAAATACCTCTGAAGCTTTTTTCCCAACAACATCTACCTTTTCTTTGCCAACCATTCTGCAGAACTCATCATTAGCCTCTATTATCTCGTAATCCACAACCTTTCTATCGAAATCCATTATCAGTTTGTTATATGAAAAACCGTTCAACATATTCATAAAAAGGTTTCTGTATTTTCTTTCGTTGGCCTTGAGCTCATTTTCAATCTTTTTCTGGTTTGTTATATCTTCGATAACAAGCATTGCACAATTAACATCGGATATCTTGACGGGAACGGCACTTATTTTAAAATAGTGCGTTACAAATTCTCCCTTACTATAATGACTGAATATGGCACTTCGATTAATAACAGGCTCTGCCGTATTCATAACATTTTCAATTGCGGTTCGCAAAGGACACTCCAAGCAATTCAAAGCATTTCCGCAGCCATTTGCAAAACTGTTTTCACAGCCTATACCGTCACCGATATATTTATCATTAACAAACTCAATATCTTTACCTATCATTTTGAGAAAAGCATTATTTACATCCATTATCTTAGCATCACGGTCAACTATAATAAGTCCAATGGGAGCATATTGAAAGATGCTCCTTAGGTTGTTTCGCTCTTCCCTTAGTTCATCTTCCATCCTTTTATATCTTGTTATATCTCTGAACACTCCAACAGCACCGCTTATATGATCAAGTCCGCTTTTTATTGGTGCTATATTGGCCGATAAAAGCCTCCTCGTTCCATCCTTTGATACTAATGCATAATAACTTCCCAAACCGCTTTGAACGCCGGTTCTCATTACTTTGTAAAACGGATTTTCGAGACTCTCCCCAGTAATAAAGTGCACAAGGACAAATACATCATTAATCTTCATCCTTGAAGCTTCATCAAAGCTCCATCCCGTAAGATTCTCCGCAGCCTCATTCATAAATAAAACATTTCCCTCAGTATCAGTACTGATAATGCCGTCGGCAATGCTGGTCAACGTTTTCTGCAGGTCCTCAAAGGAAAAGCTTTCATGCTTCATTATTAAATCTTCTTTCATAACAAGACCTCTTAAACTATATTTTTAAGGGCAGACATCGCACCCTTACATCGCCTGTATCGGAATATAATGCAATTGTTCTGCTTGTGTTTCCTCCTGTATCACTATAGCTGGTAGATAAATTAAGCAAGCTTAATTCCCTCTTTACAGCTTCTACATTCTTGCTTCCTATCTTGAACATATCCAATTTGCTATTGGAATCTGCACCACCGTATATTTTTATTTCAAGTTCCTGTTTGCTGCAGTTATATTCATTGCATACTTTTTCAATAAGCATAGGAACCGCTTTATCTGCATAAGCCCAGGGGTTTTCCTTTGTAGTGCCGTTTCGGGCATAATAATGAGGCATAGAAATATGCACCATCCCAGCCACTTTCCTGATTGGTGAATAAACAGTCATTGCTACACATGAAGATAGAGCGTATGTAACTATGGATTCTCCAGACTCGGTTGTAACTGCATACTCACCTATTCCAATTACAATCACTTACATCTCCCCCCAATATTTAACACGCTTAAGTTAGAAGCTTTACAGCAGAATATGCAATTCTAGCTATGTCACTAATAGGTGCCTGCTTCTCTACAGCACCAATATCATATGCAACTTTCGGCATTCCATAAACCACTGAACTTTGCTCATCTTGACCGATTGTCTTAGCTCCGTTTCTTCTCATCTCAAGAAGCCCTTTAGCTCCATCGGAGCCCATACCTGTTAAAATGATACCTATAGCATTTCTTCCGGCAACCTTTGAAACTGAATCAAAAAGTACATCAACTGACGGACAATGCCCGTTCACCTTTTCACCTTTGAAGCATTCTACCGAATATACTCCGCCTCCCTTTCTAAGTCTCATATGATGGTCACCGGGAGCAATAAGTACAGTTCCAGGTACAACAATGTCACCTGTCTTGGCCTCTCTAACATTCAGCGAGCATGTATTATTAAGCCTTTCAGCATACATTTTTGTAAAAACCGGAGGCATATGCTGTACAATAACCACCCCCGGCATATCTTCCGGAAACTTCCTTATGACCTCATATATGGCTTCAGTCCCACCGGTGGATGCTCCTATTGCAATGATAACGTTTTTATTTTTAGCATTGGTACTTCCAAGCACATTATCTACATTCTTATTCTCTTTCCAATGCCCAAGTTTTGCTGTAGATGCTATTTTGATTTTAACAATAAGCTCATTAATAAGGCTGTCCATACTGCTTCCAAATCTGGAATCAGGCTTTGTAACAAAGTCTACGGCACCGGCATTTAAGGCATCAAACACACTGCTGCTTACAGCACTTACAACTACAACCGGGAGAGGGTATTGAGGCATAAGTCTCCTCAAAAACTCGATTCCGTCCATTTTAGGCATTTCAACATCTAATGTCATAACATCAGGTTCAAATTCAATTATTTTATCTCTTGCAACAAATGGGTCCGGTGCAGTAGCAACTACCTCTATTCCTTTATCTTTCCCGATACCTCTTGCAATAGTTTCTCTAAAAACCAACGAGTCATCGACAACCAACACTCTTATTTTCTTGTTATTCATATTATCACCTATTTTCTTTAGACTGCTGGCATAATATATTTATACCGCGACTGTTCCCGGTCATTATCAAAATTTCCCCAAATATTTACTAAAGCATTTTACCTTAAAACTTGATGTTAGCGATAACAAGCTGTATTTTTTACAGCTTGTTATCATATCCTACAGTTTTTATTTAAAATTTGACCAGATGCCGGTATCACTGTATATTAATTAGTGTCTGAGCATCTTCATCATTTATGAGTTTTTCACAGTCCAACAGCAGCTTTACATCACTTCCAACTTTACCTATTCCCTTTATATATTTGTTATTATTGTTTGCATTAATCTCAGGCGGAGGAACAATATCCTGCGAAGATATATCAAGTACGTCAGATACCGCATCAACAATTAATCCTATTGATATATCCTTGACATCAATAACAATGATGCATGTCCTGTCATTATATTCATGGGGCTCTTTTCTAAACCTAAGTCTTACGTCCATTACAGGTATAATCTTACCTCTTAAGTTTATAATGCCCTTAATATAAGGGGGTAATTCAGGAACTTCCGTAATGGGTTGGATGCCGATTATCTCCATTACATGTCTTATTTCAACCCCATAAAACTCTTTACCTAATGAAAATGTTAAAAATTTATCTTTTTGGGAATCCTCTCCTACCAATTCCACTTCATCAAGTAATTCAGCCATGCTTTATTCTCCTTTCAGTTGTTGTAATTTTATTTAAAATCAGCACAATTACTTCATTTTTACAAGTGCTGCAATATCAAGAATAAGGCTTATTGTACCTTCCCCAAGAAGCGTACATCCCGCTATACCTTTTACCTTTTTGATATACTGCGGAAGTGCTTTAACAACTACCTGCTGCTCTCCTAAAAGCTCATCGGCAAACAAACACACAGTATTCATTTCGCTTTCCACCATTATTGTTATACCTTCACTTATATTGGTGATAGAATCTTTTATATTAAATAGCTTATGTATCCTTATAATCGGGTAACAATCTCCTCGAACCATAATCATTTCATTACCGTCGGGGTCGGTTATAAGATCCTCTTCTTTTGCCCTGAAAGACTCTTTTATTGATGTAATAGGAATTGTATATGTAGAATTGCTTACCCGTATATTCATACCGTCTATTATTGCCAGAGTGAGCGGTATTCTTATAGTCATAGTCGTGCCTTCACCTGCTATGCTGTCCACATTAACTACTCCGCCTATTTTCTCTATGTTGTTTGACACAACATCCATACCTACTCCTCTGCCTGAAAACTCAGTAACATTTTCCTTAGTAGAAAATCCCGGCAAGAATATCATTGAAAATATTTCCCTATCGGGAATTTCCCTGTTTATATCCTGAATAAGTCCGTGATCAAGTGCTTTCTGGAGAATTTTTTCCTTATTTAATCCTCTTCCGTCATCCTTGACGATTATTATTACTTCTCCGCCTTCATTTCTGGCTTCAAGGGTTATTTTACCTTTTTGACTCTTACCGTTTTTTATTCTTTCTTCCTTTGTTTCAATACCGTGATCTAATGAATTTCGAATAAGATGCATAAGAGGGTCGGAAATATTCTCTATTATGTTCTTGTCAACCTCTGTTGTTTCACCTAATATTTCCAATTCCACGTCTTTATCCAGTTTTTTACACATATCTCTCACAATTCTATGCATCTTCTGAAATGTTGCAGATAAAGGCACCATTCTTATGGACATAACAATATCCTGCAGCTCTCCCGTAATCTTCTTGAGCTGACTGGCCGCCTTATTAAAGTTGTCGAGACTCAAACCCTTTAAATCGGGATTACTGGTAACCATAGCTTCAGAAATTACAAGCTCTCCCACCAAATCCATCAATTTATCGAGCTTATTCACATTAACACTTATGAAGTTATGCAATAATGTTTTATTAGCCTGTTCCTTTTCTTTCTCCTTTTCAGTGCGGACAGCTTCAGGCGTAATTGATCTATCACTTTCCAAATCAATAACAGGCTTTTTCTTATTTACATTTGCCGTATCGTTATTATCTACAACTTCCAGCTCAAGCTTTTTTAAGAAAATTGTTTCATTAAGAATATTTTCAATTTCTTCATATGTTTTGTCGCTGTAAAATTGCATTTTAAAGCCGTTTTCCCTTATAAACCGGGTACTTTCTTCGTTTTCTATAACATCTTCAGGCTCACACATAATATCCTGTGCAATGTTCTTTAAAGAATGCATAACGGTAAAAGCTCTGATGTTCTCCATTTCGCATCCTTCTTCAAAATATATGACAGCTTTATAAAGTGTTTTTTCGGAATTGTCACTCAAGCTGCGAGTGATAAAATACTTCTGTTTTTTACCTTCATCTTTTTTCTCATCTGTATTCTCTTGTATGGCATTACCTCCGCCATCACCCTTCAATTCTGTCAGATATGCCTTAATAATATTTACCGACTCATCCGGATTGCCATCCGGCTCGACTCCTCTTTCAATTTTGGAAAGTTCTTCTTTAATAAAATCCGTACATGAAAGAACTAAATCGCTTAGCTTCATATAATCAACATTTTCAGGCTTGTATTCCCTCAAATAGAAAAATAAATCTTCTATAGAGTGGGCAAGCGTGGAAATTCCATTGAAGAGCATCATAGCCGATGAGCCTTTAATTGTGTGCATAATTCTAAAAATCTCATTAATGGCCTCTTGCGAGCAGCAGTTGGATTTTTCACTGTTTATAACTACCTGCTCCATTTGTTCAAGAAGCTGGTTTGTTTCAAATTTATACATTTCAAGCATAGGCTCTCTGAAGCTATTAGACAATAAAACCACCCCTTCCTCCGTTAAATCATCACAGTGAATTTAAGACCTTCAGCACATGTTCTTCTTTAAACGGTTTAACTATAAAATTCTTTGCTCCTGCAACAACCGCATCTCTCACATATGATTCCTGACCCATAGCAGACACAATTACCACCTTTGCTTGAGGGTCTACTTCCTTAATCTTTTTTGTTGCCTCTATTCCATCAAGTACAGGCATCGTTATATCCATAGTGACAATGTTAGGGTTAAGTTCCATATACTTCTGAATAGCTGCAGCACCATTATCAGCTTCTCCAACAACTGTAAATCCATTCTTTTCAAGCATCAATTTTAATGAAGTCCTCATAAATGCTGCATCATCAACTATAAGTACACTTGCCATATAATCACTCTCCCGGATTAGTATAGTTATATGATTTGTTTGAAAAAAATTACATTATGTAGTATTATATTTAAATCGGTAATTATATTTTGCAATTATCAATAATCAGTTTACATTTTTAATTGCAAAACATTTTCCTTGATTATGTTATATAGAGAATTAATGGAAAATTTTTTTACCGATAGATTTTAAAGATAAATCTATATTAATATCGACAAGATATCCGTTAATATTAATAACAAAAATAGGCCAATAAATTAATAAAAATATTTTAAGGAGGTACATTATGATTCAACCCTATGATATGCCTTTAAGTGAACTGCAAAATTATTTACCTGATTTAACAAGGGAAAATGATTTTGATACCTTCTGGGAATCTTCTCTTTCAGAATTAAAATCCGTTCCTTTTGAATATTCATTAGAGCCCGTTGATTATCCCTCAAAAGGTATAAAAATGTACAAAATAAATTTTAAAGGCTTTAACAATTCCAACATATCGGGTTGGTTTGCAATTCCCGAATCAAAGGGCCCGCATCCCGGCATTCTGCTTTTCCATGGATACAACTGGGCCTATGATGGAAGACATCATGAAGTGGCAAATTATGCATTGCGAGGTTATGCAGTTCTATTTATGTTTTGCCGCGGCCAGCAGGGAGAGAGCGTAGATAATGTTGTGTCACCCCACGGACATAGCTCGGGCTGGATGTCCAAAGGCATATTGTCACCTGAAAAATATTACTACAGGGCAGTTTACATGGATGCTGTGAGAGCTGTAAATATACTTGCCTCAATTGATGGAGTAATCAAAGACAGGATAGCGGTAGTAGGAGAAAGCCAGGGAGGCGGCTTGTCTTTAGCTACTGCTGCATTATCGCAAATTCCCGTTCTTTCAGTGGCCGAATTTCCTTTTCTGGCCCATTTCAATAGAGCAATAGAAATTTGTCCTGAAGGACCATACGGTGAAATAAACGAATTTCTTAGACGTCATTCAGATCCGGAAATTGAGATAAAAGTTAAGAAAACTCTTTCATATTTTGATATTATGAATCATGCACCAAATATTAAATGTCACTGTCTGACATCAATCGGGCTTGTTGATACGATAACCCCTCCTTCAACGGTATTTGCCGCATTCAACCACTTGAAATGCACAAAGGAAATTTCCGTTTTCAGATATTTCGGTCATGAACAAATACCGGGTTTTCTTGATAAGAAATTTAAAACATTGATGGAATTTTTACAATAATGTATATTATACAAATGGTAAACAAAACATAAGGAAAGGTGATAAATATGACTACAAATGAAAATACCAATAACATGGAGGAAACATTGGAAGTATCCTCTGATATTAACGAAAAGAGACTTAACTGGGCAGGCTTTGTTGAAACAACAGTTGTAAACTTTTTCGTTGAATGCAAGCTGGAAAAGCTTAATATTGAAGACGGCAAAGGCAATAAGGCAAAGCTAGCCAGACAAAAAGACGATACAATAAAGGTGGAATATACATCCACAACAACGTTATAATTAAAAGACACAAACAAAGTGGTATTTGCCAAAATACCACTTTGTAATAGATTTAATGCTTATGGTTGTTAATATGATTGCTGCAGTATTCATAATCACTTCCACAAAAACGACAGTACCCGAACTTCAAATCAGGATAATCTTCAGAAGTTTTTCCGCAAACTCTGCATCTACGGACAATTTTAAAATCCCTTTCAGGTACGATTACTTTAAATTTCTTTCTCTTTTGCTGCTTTACAAATTTCTTAATTTTTGCATCAATCCAGTTTAAATATATATCTTTACCAAAAAACACAATAAAGTTAGTAAATGATAATATTGCAGCTATTTTTACGTTGAACGGACTAAACACAATTGAGTAAAGAACATATAGAACTTCAAACCAGGCAATATACTTGATTTTAAGCGGAATAATAAAAAACAGGAGAAGCTTGAAATCAGGATTAATATAAGCAAATGCAAGGAAAAAGGATAGAAGGATGAATTCGGATGTCCCGAAACCTGTTATAAAACCAGCCGCTATTGCCGATACAACACCTATTGCATAATACAACGTAAGCTTAAAACTTCCCCAATATTTTTCCATTGCCGTTCCAAATATGTAGAATATATACAGCATAAATATTATGGCAATAACACCCAATGCACCTAATGCAGGAGGAACAAAAATGAATGTTACAATTCTCCAGACTTCTCCATTCAAAACTTTTGAAGTATCAAGCTCCAATGCATTAAATACTCTGCCCTGTGAAAACTCATTTAAAGCAAATAATATAGCTGTAGCTATTACTACATACCTTACCAGCCCTGGTATGGAAAAACGACTGTACTTCCTCTCAAGCCTAGTTATCCAGTTCATTCAAACATCCCTTTCAAATGAATTTTTCATACCTAGTCCTCTAAATTATTGTTTACTTCAAAATTGACCTCTATCTCATAGCCCTTCTGCACTTCTTTTCCGGGCAAAACCGATTGCGAAACAGCAAAGCCGTCACCTTTAACCCTGATATTAAGACCTATATCATTCAGTGCATCAGTGGCCTCTAAAACTGTTTTATTGCTTAAGTCAGGTACTTTTACCATAACAGGCTTATCGGTTTCATACATATAAAGTACAATAAATGAGTCTTCCCTTACTACAGTCCCGGGTTTGGGGTATTGGGATATAACCTTTGTATTATTGGAATTTCCCATGTTTTCCTTGATAAATTCCAGTTTACTCTTTTTTAGTTCTGCAACAGCTTTCTCTATTTCCATATTCCTTACATCAGGAACAGTATATTCTTTTGGAATAAGTTTCTTATCACGTTCAGTATATTTTCTTTCCACTCCCAAATATTCCAATGTTTCTTCAATTATTTTACCTGCAACGGGTGCTGCTACAGCACCTCCTGTATGCTGGACCATGTTGGGATAATCGAGAGTCACCAATACCGTAATCACAGGATTATCAGCAGGTGCCATTCCTGCAAAGGATGCTATATATCTCTCGGTATCCTTGTAATCTATAGGAGTAGACCATGCAACATTAAATTGCTTTGCCACATCAGGCAAGCCCAGTCTGTTTGTATTCTTTGTTGTTTCTGCAGTACCCGTTTTTCCTGCAACAGCGTAGCCTTTAACATATGCCTTTCCGCCGGTGCCGTTAGGGTCACTGACAACACCCAATAGAATATCCATCAATGTATCGCAGGTCTGTCTCGAAAGCACATTCCTTACCACTTCCGGCTCGGTTCTGTCAATAATATTCCCATCCTGATCTGTTATTTCTTTTATAATTTGCGGCTTTAACAGCTTACCGCCGTTTGCAATGGCCGAATATGCAGTTATCAATTGCAGAGGGTTTATTGTAAATCTCTGACCGAATGCCGCAACTGCCATATCAAGATTCGTAGGCTTTTGCTGGAAGATTCCCAGGCTTTCTTCTGAAAGCAATAACCCTGTCTTGTCATAAAAGCCGAAAGCTCTCATATATCCATAAAATCTATCCAACCCAATATCCTGAGATAACTTTGAATATACCGGGTTACATGATCTATACATGCTGAGTCTGAATGTCTCAACTCCATGCCTGTTAGGTAAATGGCAGTCGATTTTAGGTGAATTTGGTGTCAGTCTGAATGTAAAGTCATTTACGGTTGTATCCGGAGTAACAAGACCTTCTTCCAATCCTATTGCAGCTGTGATTGTTTTAAATGTTGAACCCGGCTCATAAGGTTCTGCAATTACTTTATTTCTCCAGATAGTATTCCACAGAAAATTCATTTCATTTTCATTGGTGCCCTTCCATTTTGATGCATCCGCACCTTCCGGTGCCGCACTTGGATTATTAAGGTCGAAATCAGGCTTGGAAACCATTGCAAGAATTTCCCCTGTTCTTGGATCCATTATTGTTACAGTGCCTCCATTAACAACCTTGTACTGAGCTATAGCCTCAGTTAAAGCTTTATCAGCTATATCCTGAATCACTTCATCTATGGTAAGCACTACATTTGCACCATCGCTGACATCGATAACCTTGCTTTCATCCGCTAACACTCCCAAGCCTCCGGCATCAACCTCGCCGAGTATTTTCCCCGGCTTGCCTCTAAGGTATTTGTCCATCGCCTGTTCAACACCAAGTATTCCGTTATTCTCGAAGTTGGTAAAGCCAACTACATGTGCAGCCAATTTACCTGCAGGATAATATCTTTTTGCCTCTTCATCAAATGTGATTCCCTGAATCTTTTTTTCCTTTATCCATTCTTTAATTTCTTCAGCTATTTCTTTATCTACATTCCTTTTTATCAACTGATATTTGCTGTCTTCTTTTTTAAGTTTTGTTAAAATTTCACTTTCATCTATTTCAAGAATCTCAGATAGCTTTGAAGCTATCTCCTCAATATTCTGTTTAAGCTTATGCATATTCTCGGGACATGCTGATATTGCATACTTCTGTACACTCACCGCAAGCTCTTTTTTGTTCCTATCATAAATATTTCCTCTCCTAGGGGAAATCAGCGTATTTTTTGTCTGTTGAGCCAATGCCTCTGCACTGAGTTCATCTCCTTCCACTATTTGAAGCCAGACAAACCTTCCTATAAGAGCAGACAATAAGGCAAAAAACACAAACAATACAAAAGCAATTCTCCCCTTTTTTATCTTATGTGATACATTCAAAAAAATTCACACCCTTTCTTAAAGGCACCCAATATCCACCATTCTCATTCCTAACGGGATTTAAAAACAGCTTATATGAGAATTTTTAATCAATTACTAAAAACACTTTATACATCCTGCATTTAATGTCTAAAGTGTTTTTAATATGGATATTTCAAAAATAAATTGATTATATATAATCAATTTATTTTTATATCGGCACATTTTTAATTTCTACATAGGAAAATCTTTATCAATTTTTTTATGCTTAAATGTTTTTATATGATTGGAATAATCATCAACTATATGTCCATTGCCTATAAGCTTGTATTTGTATATAATAAGGCCATCCAAACCTACCGGGCCTCTGGCATGTATTTTGCTGGTACTTATGCCGACTTCCGCACCGAATCCGTAACGGAATCCATCTGAAAATCTTGTAGAACAGTTCCATAGAACATTTCCCGAATCCACAAGACTCATAAACTTAGCTGCTTTATTTTTATCCTTTGTAACAATTGCATCTGTATGTCCAGACCCATAACGATTGATATGTTCTATAGCTTCCTCTAAATTTTTGACAATTTTAATGGATAGGATATAATCCAGATACTCAGTCGCCCAATCATCCATTGTTGCAGCCTTTACATCAATAATCTCACGAACCTTTTCACAGCCCCTAAGTTCAACGCCTTTTTTGTCCATTTGTTCTTTAAGTGCAGGCAGAAAATCCTGTGAAATACTTTCATTTACAAGCAATGTCTCGGTTGCATTGCAAACTGCAACATATTGGGTTTTGGAATCTGTAACTATTTTAACGGCCATATCGATATCTGCATCATCTTCGATATAACAATGACAAATTCCATCTGCATGGCCCATAACAGGTATTTTTGAATTATCCATTATATGCCTTACAAATTCATTTGAACCTCTAGGAATAATAAGATCGATGTATCCATCCATTTTCAACATTTCGCTTACATCCGACCTTGTTTCTATTTGGTTGATCCAACCCTTAGGCATGCCCACCTCAATAGTTGCCTCTTCTATAACATTTGTCAAAATCCTGTTGGTTTCCCTGGCTTCGGAGCCGCCTTTTAAAAGAACGCTATTACCGCTCTTAAGGCACAGTGTGGATATTTGAACCAATGCATCAGGCCGGGATTCAAAAATAATGCCTATTACCCCAATAGGGCAAGTAACCCTGTAAAGCTCAAGCCCATCATCAAGTTCTGTAGAAAATATTGTTTTACCTACAGGGTCAGGAAGACTTATAAGACTTTTAATTCCATCAATAACATCTGCAATTTTTCTTTCATCAAATTTAAGCCTTTTTAGAAGAGGTTGTGCAAGATTTTCCTTTTCGCTCCTGTCCAAATCCTCTTTGTTAGCTTTTATTATCTCACTTTTTCTTTCCTCAAGCTTTTTTGCTATATTCTCCAAAGCTTTATTCTTCATTTCTCCGCTTATGGCAGAAAGCTTAATAGAGGCATCCTTAGCCTTAATGGCAACTTCCTTCATATCCAATACCACCAACTCCTTATATATTAAAATAAATTTATCCGTGTATTTCTGGGAATTTATTATATTCTAACATAAAACCAAATACTTTGAAAAACATTTTTAGGATGCTCTCAACATAAAATCAATCAATCTTCAGTCAATGAGTTCTATCTTTACATCTCCTGTTATTTTAGCTTCACATGCAAGTCTTAAGCCTTTTTCAATCTCGTCATCATCAAAAAACTTTTTCTCCGCTTTTGTCAGTTCCGAAACATCTCCTTCTATGACCCTTACGATACATTTCCCGCACTTGCCCTTACCGCCGCAGCTTGCTTTTACCTTTAGATCGAGATCTTTTGCAACATCTAATATAGTCTTTTCCTTTTTAATTTTAGTCTTCTTTATAAATTTAACTTTCATAGAATTATCATCCCTTCATGAATATTAGGCTCGATTTATATTTACCACTATTTTAAGAGTTGATAATTTGAAATTTTACTTAGGAAATAATATCATGTGATCTATAGTTATAAAAAAGATTCTGAGTTGCCCCAGAATCGTACATAAACTATACATTCTTAATTTGATTCAACTTTTGTCGCATTTGCCATGCTCATTATTATCTTTCTGTTCTTTTTTCTCATTGCCTTCACTTATTGATAAACCGCTTTCGCTCTTTCCATATTCTTTATTAAAGGGTGACTTTTTTAAAAAACTACCTATTTCCATATCAATCTTTCCAAAAGGGTTCCATCCTTTCATAATAAAGACCTCCAAATGGATTGATAGTGTTTATAAATATATTTTGCGTATTAATATTAAAAATTATATTTATCATTTAAAATCATTTATTTCCTTCACTAATATAAATACAACAAATGGTACGTATTTACTTTATATAATAACGTATCATTTGTTTTTTATACTAATTAATGATTCCACTGCATAAACTCTTTTTTTACAATAGATGTACCTTGACAACTTCACGCAATAACCATTATTAGGAAAATATCAAGGGTGTTTTGCTAATATTTACTAATTTGGGGTCAGAAATTACCTTT
>Ga0208825_1000608_pt1 | contig 32946 bp, 25 predicted proteins | sample AD_UKC113_MetaG_FD_184450 | JGI IMG/M metagenome (GOLD analysis project Ga0208825, IMG submission 184450) | Active sludge microbial communities of municipal wastewater-treating anaerobic digesters from Hong Kong - AD_UKC113_MetaG (SPAdes)... | ecosystem: Engineered > Bioreactor > Anaerobic >...
TGCGTTAAATTGACTCCTTCTGCAATAAGCCGCCGCGACTGATTGAAAATTTCAGTATAGAGCAATGGTAAGTACGAAGAATAGAAGGAAACACTGTCTTCCACAAGAATAATGCACTGCACCCCAAATGTTTTGACATCATTTGATACATTTAATTTGTCTTCGATGTACTTAATGATAGCAACGATAAGACGATAATCGCCATGCCACACAAAAATACGCTCAAACGCAGAGAGGTCATAGCGCGCCATAAGTTCTTTCCGCTCACGACTATCGTAGGCAAGAAGCACGATTGGAATATTAACCCCCGATTGACGCGCCTTCTCCGCAAAGTGTATCACATTCATATCTTCGAGGTGGAGCGTTGCAATAACAAGATCAAAGCGATCTTCGGACGTTAAGAGAGAAACTGCCTCTTCTCCACTCGTAACGTGCGTAATGTCAGGCGGTTGGCTGAGGTTCAGCGCTTGATATTCCTGACGTATCAATTCGTACAATCTGCCATCTTCCTCAAAAAGATAGTAGTCGTAGAGACTTGCGACGAGCAAAATTTCCCGAACTTTGTAGCGCATCAGTTTCTGAAAATCCTGAATGCGCATGCCCATTATGTCTTCAACAACTTTTCTCTGCACAAGAGCCTAACAATGATGATATATTTTGATTCTATTTTCTATAATATACAGAAAAAGTATGGAAATTTTTATTCCATCGCATGGAGTGCAACAAAAGGGCTATGGAACAAGCAAGTAATATTATTTGGCTATAGCGACTGAACGAAACTCGCGTACAACAACGACTTTAATTTGTCCTGGATATTCCATTTCTTGCTCGATTCTTCGTGCAATATCGTGTGCAAGTTGATCGGCGGCTGCGTCGTCAATTTTCTCATAACTGACAATCACACGCACTTCTCTTCCTGCCTGAATTGCGTACGTTGTAACGACTCCGGGAAATGATTTAGCAATTGTCTCTAATTTTTCTAGACGCTTGATGTACTCTTCAACCGATTCCCGTCGTGCGCCAGGCCGAGAACCACTGATTGAATCTGCTGCCTGAACAAGCGCCGCAATTGGATTTTCCATCGGAATATCGTCGTGGTGCGAGCCAACAGCATTACATACAATCGGATGCTCATCATACTTCTTACACAATTCATATCCAAGGAGAGCGTGAGGACCCTCGACGTTCCTCTCAAGAGTTTTACCAATATCATGAAGAAGTCCTGCGCGTTTTGCAAGCATTGGATCGAGCTTCAATTCAGAAGCCATAATTCCTGTAAGGTAGGCTACTTCGACACTATGCTGAAGAAGATTCTGTCCATAGCTGGAACGATACTTCATTTTTCCGATATGCTTTACTATTTCTGGATGAGCAGTATGAAGTCCGATTTCGAGCAAAGTATTTTCACCGGTGTGAATCATCTCCTCTTCCAATTCCTGACGTACCTTTTCCACAACTTCTTCGATACGTGCAGGATGTATTCTTCCATCAGCGATGAGCCGTTCCAACGCTACTCGAGCAACCTCTCGCCGAAATGGATCGAAACCAGAGAGAATTACTGCCTCAGGCGTATCATCCACAATAACATCAACGCCAGTTGCAGCTTCAAAAGTACGAATGTTCCGTCCCTCACGGCCAATGATGCGCCCTTTCATTTCGTCGCTCCCAACATTCAGCACACTGACAGTTGTCTCGAGCGTAAAATCTACCGCCGAACGCTGAATTGCCTGCATAATGATTTTTTGCGCTTCAGTCTTTGCTTCGGAACGTGCGGCATCGCGCATATCTTTGAGCATTTGAACAGACTCAGATTTAACTTCTTCTATAAGATTTTGTTGCAAAGCTCGTTTAGCTTCTTCTCGAGACATCCCAGCAAGTCGTTCCAACCGCGTGGTTTGTTCTTCGATCAAACGTTCCAATTCTTTCTCTCGTTCCCCAAGTCGTTTCTGTCGCTCGGTAATTTCACGTTCCAGTGCTTGCAGCGATGATTCTTTCTTCATCAAAAGATCTAACTTCCGCTCAAGGTTTTCCTCTCTATTCGATATTTGGCGTTCGTATGCCTGCATTTTATTACGACGGGATTGAATATCGGATTCAAATTCTTTTTTCTTTTTATACCATTCATCTTTTACTTCGAGAAGTTTTTCACGCTTTATTGCTTCAGCTTCTTTCTTGGCGTCTTCGACAATCTTCTTTGCCTGTTCTTCTGCAGTGAGAATCTTGTTCTTCCCACTTCTCGCATTCATTGTCCATCCCAAGAAGAACGCTATCCCTCCAATCAGCGCTCCTCCAATTAGTATTATTACGTATGAATTCATAGGAACCTCATATTTTCTCGTTTAAAAATAAAAACCGCACGCATCGCCACAATTAAATGTATTTGAAGAACCTCATTCCCAAATACAGTGGGTACCTGCCTGAGCATTTCACACTTCCATTACCCGCTCCCCTTGAAGATTATTCAAGGATCATCGCTGGGCTCCTCGGATTAGTTCCGAAGAGATGGCTTGCGCTCCACGCTCATGAGTCAGATTCCCATATTATAAGACTTGTCAGGTTCTTTAATATGGATTAACTATGGCCGATGGTGCGGCATTTATGGTACAATTATAAAGAACAAACTATGAACGGATATTTTGATCATCAAGAGCTAAACAATTATCGAGATAATTCGAAATTTTTTCTATCTCTAACTCGACATGTTCAAGCTCCGTTGCACGAGACTCGCGTTCTTTCAATAAATCTTCTGAAATATTCAATGCTGATAATACTGCAATTGTAAGCGGCGGTTGTTCCGGAAGTTTCTCATGAATTTTTGTGAGCATATCGTCAACATACTCAGCAACCTGTCGTGTAAATTCTTCATTTTCTCCACGCAGAGGATACTCATTGCCAAATATTTTTACTCTAATACTTTTCCCGTTCATTGTTGTCAATTCTGTTATCGTAACCGTCAATTATTTCTCCACCATCTGATGCCGCAACCACCAGCATCATAAATGGGAATTAATCTTCGCAATCAATTCCCGAATTTTTGCTTTGAGCTCTTCTTTCTCCTCCTTTGCAATAAGAGCTTGTCCTTGATTTTGCATCTCATTGAGCTGTGCTCTTAACTGCTCGAGTTGCTGAACACATGCAGAACGTTCCTCTTCTCGCAATCGTTCCTGTTCTTTTAAGCTCTCTACCTGCATCCGAAGTTCTTTATTTTCATTCTTCAAACGCACGATTAGGTCTGAAACAGCACGGGCTTTTTCCCACAATCGCTGAAGAGAATCTTCGATATCCTGCACGCTGCGTTTTTCTACCGCTTCAGCTATCTCTCGCTGGTCGGTCACAGACGTTCTCCTTTTGAGTTTTACGTGCGAGGCGCCTGAAGTTATAACTTTCCTTGTATTTTATAGTAATGGAAAGTCATCTCTTCAACTACCTCGTTAACTTCTTAGCGCACCACCACACTGATGGCACACTGCTTCAATTACCGCTTCCACAGCATGATCGGCTTCTTCATCGGTCAAGGTGTGGTCGGGTGATTGAAACTCTAACGAATACGCAAGGCTCTTTTTACCATTGCCTAACTGTTCTCCCGTATACACATCGAATAATGTAACTGCTTGCAATAACGGCTGACCTGCTTTGCGTATTGTTTCTTCAACAGCGCTTTGAGGAAGCGACTCCTCGACAACAAATGCTACATCTCGCATCACACTCGGAAATTTCGGTAACGGAATAAACTTTCGATCCCGAACCCAATTGCGCCGTAGTATTTCCATGTTTACTTCACACACATATACAGGCTCGAGTAATTCCAGCGCTGTTGCAATTTCTTTCTTCACTTTTCCAAAGAACCCAGCCCCGGCTCCTCCAACTTCAATACCAATACACAATTCGAGCATTGGGCTGTGAGTATCATAACAAATAAAACGGTACTTGTCAAGATTAAACTTTCGGAGAAGCGCTTCAACTTCACCTTTTAAATCGAATAAATCAACAGGACGTTGCGGAAGCCCATACGAAAGCGGCGCATACTTACCGCTCATCAAAATCAGAAGATGGCGCTCTTCATAGTAACTTGACAATGCTGTTGGATTTCCTTCGGGAAGTCGTGAAAAAACTGTGTCCATTTCAAATAGGCGAACGTCTTTGGAACCATGATTTTGATTATGGAGGACAACACGCAAAGCGCCAGGAATAAGGCTGGTACGCAACGCTTCCATCCCAGCGCTGACAGCGTTCAATACTTTTACTGGCTCTGTTCCAGCAAGTCGCGCTGTCGCTTCATCCTGAAGTCCTATAGTAACAATTTCATTAAAGCCAGCACCCATAAGATAATTACGAACTTCCTCTTCGAACAAATCCGTACGGACGCTCGATGTAAAATCAATTGATGAGTGCGTTTCCGTTATAAGATTATTGTATCCATAGAGTCGAGCTACTTCCTCGACGATATCGATCTCTTCACGAACATCGTTACGGAACGATGGAACAGTTACAACAATAACATCGGATGAAACAGATTTTACTGAAAAATGAAGCCTCTTCAGCAGCGAAGCGATTTCTACCTTTGTAAATTGAGCCCCAATTAAATTATTGACACGTGAAATGCGTACCCGAACTGCATGCGCCTTTTGCTTTTTTGGATAAACATCAATGATGCCGCGTAAAACCTCGCCGTTGGCGAGTTCCTGCATAAGCTGCGCTGCACGATTTACTGCATACACTGTCATCTCTATATCTGCATTCCGCTCGAAACGATATGACGCTTCAGTTGAAAGTCCTAAGTACTTCGATGTGCGGCGAATGCTCGATGGATCGAAGTAAGCGCTTTCAATTAAAACGTTTTTCGTGTTCTCAGTAATTTCTGTATTTGCTCCTCCCATCACTCCAGCGATTGCTACAGGTTTTTCCTTATCACAGATCATTAGAACGTCTGATGTAAGTCTTCGCTCTTTTCCATCGAGTGTAACAAATGTATCGCCATCCTGAGCTGTTTGGACAACAATTGTATGTCCTGAAAGCGTATCATAATCAAATGCGTGGAGAGGATGACCGGTCTCGAGCAAAATATAATTGGTAACATCCACGACATTATTGATTGAGCGAATCCCAAGAGCCGAAAGTCGTTCCTGTAACCATTGAGGAGATGGACCAATGGAAACATTCCGAACAACTCGCGCACAGTAACGCGGACACCGTTGAGCATCTTTTATAATGACTGATGCAAATTTCTTTGCAGGAATAGCGCTTTCCTTAAGCGAAATGCGTGGTAATTGAAGAGGCTTCTTTACAAGAGCACTAATTTCACGAGCAACTCCAATGTGACTAAGGCAATCTCCTCGATTCGGCGTTATTCCAATTTCATACACAACATCCGTGCGACCAAGATATTTTGCAAGCGGTGTGCCTGGCTTTGCTTTTGGATCAAGGACCATAATTCCATTTGCATCATCGCCAAGAGCTAATTCATACGGAGAACAAATCATTCCATGGGATTCAACACCGCGAATTTTTACAGCTTCAATTTGAAATGGAGAGCCTTTCGGATCGTGTTGATTTCTTGGAACACAAGCTCCTACAAGCGCAACCGGTACTTTCTGTCCTTGCGCTACATTTGGCGCACCACAGACGATCTGAAGATTCTCCGAACCAACATTAACGGTACATACTGTAAGCCTATCGGCGTTAGGATGTTTGCGCGCTTTGAGCACTTCTCCAACTACAAACTTATCATACATTGCCGCCTGGTCGTCGATACTTTCTACTTCGAGACCTAACATAGAAAGACGATCAGAAAATTGTTGAGGGGTAAAACGGAATTGAACAAGCGACTGTAACCAACGTTGAGATACTTTCATGAGCGTGCCTTCTCAAAATTGTTTTAGAAATCGGACATCGTTCTCATACAAAAGACGGATGTCATCGATATTGTATCGTAGAAGGGCGATTCGTTCAATTCCCATTCCAAATGCAAAGCCGGTAACTTTTTCAGGATTATATCCAACCGATTTGAACACATTTGGATGCACCATTCCTGAGCCACAAACTTCTAACCATCCAGAGTTCTTGCAGATACGGCATCCTTTTCCACCACAAATAAAACACGTAATATCCATTTCCGCACTTGGTTCTGTAAATGGGAAGAAACTTGGTCGAAAACGATACTGAATTGAACTGCCATAGAATTGCTTCGCAAAAGCAACAAGTGTTCCTTTTAATTCAGTAAACGTTACACGCTTATCAACAAACAATCCTTCAACTTGATGGAAGGCAACAAGACTCCGTGCACTAATTGCTTCGTTCCGATAAGTCCACCCTGGCATAATTGCTCGCACCGGCGGCTGTTGTTTTTCCATAACACGAATCTGTACTGGTGAAGTGTGCGTACGAAGCAAAATTTTATCTGCAATGAAAATTGTATCCTGCATATCTCGCGCTGGATGGTCGGGCGGGAAATTCAACGCTTCGAAATTATACCAATCGCTTTCTATCTCAGGACCAGATTCCACAGAAAATCCCATACCAAGAAATATGCGTTTAATTTCTTCCATCACCTGAGTAACCGGATGTTTCGTTCCAATTGGCTTCAATCTTCCTGGAAGTGTAACATCAATTGTCTCAGTGCGTGTGTTAGCTTTTTTTTCTAATTCTTGTTTTCTTGCATCGAATTGCTCCTGCGCAAACTTTCTCAACTCGTTGAATATTTTCCCAAGTTGTGGTTTCTGTTCAGACGGTGCGTTTTTAAGCGTATCGAACAACAACGAAATTCTGCCATTCCTCGAAAGGAATTCAATACGAACTTGTTCGAGCTTCTGTAATGTGTCGGCTTGCTGAAGCGCAGCAAGAAATTCATCCCGCGTCTGTTGTGCTGTCGATTCATTCATATCTTGCTTCTCGTTCACTATTGTTTTGAAATGAGAATCGTTTGAACATGATCATATAATTCATTTGCATTTTGAGCCTTCAAAAAGCAAAAATCTTCATACCTTCAAAAATATCGAAGGCGTACAACGTTCTGAAGTAAGAACAAAACTTGAATAAAGATGAACGGTAACTTCAGTACGTGTACAGCCTCGACTTTAAGCGATAAGAAGATTCTTATGCAGTAGCAAATTTTACGACTTCAGCAAAAACCTGAGGATTATTAGCCGCCAAATCTGCCAGTACCTTCCGATTGATGAGTACGTTCTTGCTCTCTAAACCAGCAATAAGTTTTGAGTATGATGTACCATTCAATCTTGCTGCAGCATTGATGCGCGCAATCCAGAGCTGGCGAAATTCCCGTTTCTTGGTTTTCCGATGTCGATAGGCATGCTGTCCAGCTTTATCAACATGATGTTTTGCAATCGTGTATACTTTACTTCGGGCGCCCCAATATCCTTTCGCCTGTTCGAGAACTTTTTTTCTCCGACGATGAGACGCCACTTTATTTTGAGAACGTGGCATAGTCTTCTTTCCTTTCTATTCTATAAAATACTACGCTAAGAGAAATCGTTTCACTTTTTTTACTGCAGTTTTATCTACCAGTGTCGGCTTCCGCAGATGACGCTTCCGCTTTGAGGATTTACTGGTAAGAATATGGCTTCGGTATGGCTTCCGCCGTTTAATTTTTCCAGTTGCCGTAACTTTATAGGTCTTTACTGCACGTCGACGGCTCTTCATCTTTGGCATAAACTTTATCCTTGATTTTGTTGTTTATTCGTTTCAGATGTTTTTTTCTTTTTATCAGGCACATAAATCGCAATCATTTGCCTGCCCTCCATTGTCGCTTCTTGTTCGATACGAGCAATGTCCGATATTCGTTCTGTAAATTTATTCAACAACTCTTTCCCTTGATCTTGATACGTAATTTCTCTGCCCTTAAACACGACAGTTGCTTTTACTTTATCTCCACCCATCAAAAATTCCCGCGCATGTCGTATCTTAAACTCAAAATCATGTACATCGGTGTTTGGATGGAATCGAATTTCTTTCACGCGCGTGATGTGCTGATGTTTCTTTTGTATTTTGTCTCGCTTCGATACCTCGTACCGAAACTTTCCAAATTCCATCAGTTTGCACACAGGCGGGGTTGCGCCCGGAACTATCTCGATTAAATCCACACCCTGTTCTTGTGCAATTTTTAACGCTTCATTGACTGTCATGATTCCAACCTGTTGCCCATCTTCGTTGACAACACGAACCGAAGGCGCTTTGATCTCTGAGTTAACGCGTACGTGATCTTGTTTAATAGCTCAGTCTCCTACATTGTGAGTGATTTTGATTGAATGGTTGTCTTTAGGAAGCTTAGCGCATCTTCAACATTCATTTTTCCCATGTCGCCTTTCTTGTGAAGTCGTAAGGAAACTTGACGCTCTGCTTTTTCCTTTTCACCGACGATTAACATGACAGGCGCTTTCTGTAATTCCCAATCCCGGATTTTGTAACCAATTTTTTCGTTACGACTATCGAGCTCAACTCGTATACCGGCGTTGAATAATGTTTGATACACTTCCTGTCCATAGTCATTGACGGAATCCGTAATAGGCAACACAACAGTTTGAACCGGCGCTAACCAGAGTGGAAATTCTCCTGCAAAATGTTCGATAAGAATTCCAACAAAACGTTCCAATGAACCAAATGGCGCGCGATGAATAATGACCGGTCGGTGGCGCTGTCCATCGCTTCCAATAAATTCAAGTTCGAATCTCTCTGGCATCACATAATCAACCTGAACCGTACCTAATTGCCAGGTACGTTGGAGAGCGTCTTTAACCATAAAATCAATTTTGGGGCCATAGAATGAAGCTTCGCCTAATGCAATTTGGTAATCGAGATTCATCTCATCGGCAACTTCGCGAATCTCGCGTTGTGCTTGTTCCCAAAATTCTGCTTTTCCACCGTACTTCTCAACATTCTTTTCATCACGGTACGATAAGCGAGTTGTAACATTCATTCCAAATGTACGAAAAACTAATTTTGTAAGCTCGATAACCGCCTTGACTTCATCTTTCAGTTGCTCGTGAGTGCAATAAATGTGCGAATCATCCTGTGTAAATCCTCGCACACGCGTCAAGCCGTTCATTTCTCCAGATTGCTCATACCGATACACTGTTCCAAATTCCGCTAGACGAAGTGGAAGATCGCGATACGATCGCGGCTTGGACATATAAACTTGATGATGGTGAGGACAATTCATTGGCTTAAGCAAATATGCTTCGTCTTCCCCAATTACAATTGGAGGAAATTGGGAATCTTTGTAATATGGATAATGACCTGACGTTTTGTATAATTCCAAATTGCCGATGTGTGGAGTTACAACTCCCTGATAACCGCGTTTGCGTTGTTCTTCACGCAAAAATTCGATGAGCGTTTCTCGAATGATTGCTCCTTTGGGAAGCCAGATTGGTAGACCTGTACCAACTTTTGGAGTAAGAAGAAAGAGTTCGAGTTCTTGTCCTAATTTTCGATGGTCGCGTCGTTTTGCTTCTTCTAACCTGAACAGATGTTCGTCTAATTCTTTTTTCGTTGGGAATGTTACACCATAAATGCGCTGAAGCATTTTATTTTTTTCATTGCCTCTCCAATATGCGCCAGCCACCTGAAGAAGTTTAATTGCCTTAATACGACCAGTCGAAGGAATATGCGGACCATAACATAAGTCCGTAAAATTTCCTTGATGATAGAAGCTTATTGTTTCTCCTTTTAAATCCTGAAGGAGTTCAAGCTTATATTCATCGCCTTTTTGTTTGAAGTACTGAACTGCATCCTCCCAAGATTTTTCTTCGCGAATAAATGGAACATCTCGCTCGGCAAGTTCGACCATTTTGTCTTCGATCTTTTGTAAACCTTCCTTTGTTAGCGAGCGATCGCCTAAATCTAAGTCATAGTAAAAGCCCGTCTCAATCGCAGGACCAACGCCAAACTTGGCGCCTGGATAGAGAGCTTCGACAGCTTCCGCCATAAGATGAGCAGAGCTATGCCAAAAAGCTTCGCGTCCACCTTCGTCATTCCATTTTAAGATTTTGATGGATGCATCTGTACTAATGGGACGACTTAAATCCCAAACTTCACCATTGACTTCGATGGCAAGAGCTTCCTTTGCCAGACTTTTACTGATGCTTTCAGCAATTTCTTTGCCTGTGATTCCACTCGGGAATTCTTTCTTTGAACCATCAGGGAATGTTATATTGATCATTTCCATTTCGCTATAAAAAAATCGGAACATCGTCCGATCATTAACTTTTATTTCCGTAATTCAGAGTACTTCACCATTGTGGGCTCTATAGGACTCGAACCTATGACCTCTACCATGTCAAGGTAGCGCTCTAACCAACTGAGCTAAGAGCCCTGAATTACATAAAAACAATGATTAGTATAGCGAAAAATGCAAAGAAAAACAAGATAAATGAATGCACTTTGCAATGGAAACAAATAGGATAAAGATAGTTAATAGGACATTTAATGAAGATGGAGCGCAAAATATTTATAGCTGCCAAGAACCAAGCTAATTGATTTTTGAGAATAGCATTATATTGTTCTTAGGCGCTGGAATAGACTCAAAATATTCAAAATTCAATATCTAAACACATCGCCTAACCTTAATTATAATCTTCTTTCCCTAAAAAATAATTTCGAGCAATGCTCAACTCAAGTGGTACAAAAAAAGTCCCGCTCATAGCGGGACTTCAAATTTAATATTGCACACCACGATTCTTATTTGAGTAGAATCAACTTCTTTGTTTCAATGTAAGTTTCTGTTTGTATTCGATAGAAATAAATACCGCTTGCTAAATTACCTGCATCGAAGGTTACAGATTTATTTCCAGAAGGTTCAATATCATTGATAAGCGTAGCAACTTCTTCACCCAATAAATTAAATACTTTTAGGGTTACATGTCCGCTCACTGGCAATTTATAATTGATAACTGTAGCAGAGTTAAAAGGATTTGGGTAATTCTGTAATAACGTCGCATTTTCTGGCAGGTGGAACTCTTTATCGCTTACACTAGTAAGAGGTGAAATAAATCTGGCATAGACATCGCCATCGGTAAAATTTGAGTCAACTTTTGTTGCAACAACTAAATATTTGCCACCGCCAAAACCGACGCCTCCAATAGGTACCTTGCCTTCTGATGAATCAATAACGACAAAAGATGTATCAATAGGGATTCCTGACTTATTATAGAAACGCCCACGCATTGTTCTTTCTGCAAGTTGTGTCCATGTTACAAAGTAATTTTCATTATCAAAAGCGACTGATGCGATAATTGGATATAAAGAAGTGTCGCAAATTGTTATAGTTTCTTGGAGTGTTCCAGAGGTTGTAATAAAACGTCCCATAATAGACCATTTGCGACTTGTAGGCGCCATTTCATGATAGACTAGAAAATATCTTGCCCCATCAAAGGCGAGCGATGTCGGATTATCACTATAGTTTGGTCCTCCATCAATTTGAAAATTATTGCCAACCAATGACCCTGCTTTGCTAACAAACTGCCCATATATATCTTTGTCGGTATCATGAATAATCTCTACCCATGTAACTAAAAAATTTTCCCCATCGTATGCTAAGGAAATTTCGCGCGCTTGATTAAAACTAATTTGAATTTGGCTGCCGACCAAGTTTCCCGTCCTGGCATTAACAAACTGTCCATAAGCATAATCATCTGTCTTAGTGAAAACAACCAAATAAGTACTATCACCCAAAGCAATGCCGTAAGATCCAGATCGGTCAATAGAAACATTTGTAGCTATGGTTAGTGCGTTTCCCAATAGACTGCCTGAAGCGCTGATATATTGTCCTTTAAGATCGCCATTGAATTCACGCCATATCAGGAAGTAATAAGTTCCATCGAATATTGGCGTGGCTCCAGGCGGAACGCCGATAGCTCCGAGAGAAATTCTCGGTCCAACTAATGTCCCTCCTTCAGCCACGATTTGAGCATTGATAGAGTATTGACTATTCGAGTCACCCTGAACAGCAACAATACCATTTTCCCCGCCATAGACTGCTCCACAAGAAAAAGTTGTATCGCTTCCCACTGCTACTGGAAATTCTTGAGATTGAAGACTCGATGAGGTTAAAATGATAGCAACCAGAAAAATGAAACGTATTAAATTTGATTTAATCATATTGAAATTCCTTTCTATTGTCTTGTATACAAAATTTTCGAAGTAAAATACAGCGCCATAGTACAGAAAAGCAATTTAATACACAAGTTCACTGCTCACAACGTAAAACCCAATTAAATATAAAACTTTGAAAAATGGCAATTTACATCTTGCCTTGCTCTCTATGGTTTTGTATATTGCATCATTAGAGGTTCAATTGCCCCGTGGTGTAACTGGCAACACGTCTGACTCTGGATCAGAAGAGTCCAGGTTCGAGCCCTGGCGGGGCAACAAAAGTTTTAATTTTGCGCTAAAACAGCAAAATTTTGTCAATTTTTGCTGTCAGATTTAATGATTAGCTCTTTGGCCCTATCGTCTAAGGGTTTAGGACGTGGCCCTCTCAAGGCTAAAATACGGGTTCGAATCCCGTTAGGGCTACAATCTGAAGGCTTCAAGTTGCGTGGTTTGTTCTTTATTATTTACTGTATTCACAGGTACACGAGACAGATTGTGAACAATCATAAAATCCACCATTTTTCTCCTTTCACTATAACGGGAAATCCGTATGGCCACAGATTTGTTAGAGCAAATATTGCCTCATATTGAGGCATCTATCTATCCACAAAGAATCAGCATTCCGGACTGGAAAATAAAGGAACATAAAGATCAAGTATTATTATCGACAACTTCTAAGGATCAAAAAGGTACTTTGATTCGTATTCCTTTTGAATGGGGAAAATCACATAAAGCAATGTGGTTTAAACAACTCGTTCGAATTCCCGATTCTTTCGCAGGAAATTATGTCGCTCTACAAGTTGACCTTTACAGTGGCACAGTGTGGATAGACAATCATTTCTGTCATAGTATTAGTCCGCGTCAAAAAGAATTTCCTCTTACATATTCTGCAAAAGCACAGGAAGAATTTTTTGTATCCATTTTAGCTGAACCAAACCCAGCGCAAAATACTCAACTCTTTTCAAAAGCTGAACTCATCACTGTTGATATTTTTGCCCGGAAACTCTATAACAGTCTCGTTATGCTCCAGGACGTCGAAAACACTTTCGATCCTCATTCCTCAGAAGCAAAACAACTGCATGATCTTATTCATCGCACTTTGATTTTCTTAAAATACTATAAACCGGGAAGTGAAGAATATCCAAATGCAATACGACGCGCTTACGATTTTCTTCAAAAGACGATCGAAAGCGAATGCAAGGCAACCATTCCATCAAACTTCAATGTTAATTTGTTCTCATCTGATATACTGGATAGAATTCCTCAACAATTACCATTTCAACATTTGAGAGCTACTGCAAATATTTTCAGGAATTGTAACGAACACCCGCAAATTTCTGTTTCGGCTGTTGGCACAACACGTTTTCATTATGTCGAAGATCAAATTCCCGGCGACTTCTCTCGTATAAAAGAACTTGTCAACCAGCAGCGGATAGAACTCGTTGGCAATGCTCTTGCCATGGCAGACTATCGAATTCACACCCACGAGGCGCTTGTACGACGATTTTTACTGGAACATCATTACTATCAACAAAAGTTCGAACAATCGCCTAAAATCTTTTACCTCTCATCGCCATCGTCTGCGATTCCTTCGCTTCCACAAATTTTACATAACTTTGGATATGAGTTTGTTATTATGACTACTGAGTCAGAAAGTGAAGACATTCCTCTGCATTCTGTATTATATTGGTGCGGTTTAGATGGAACAACTCTTATGACAGCTGGTCTACCAAAACACCATACAATCGAACTTGGATCGCATGATTTTCTCGCAGAAATTGAAACCATTCCAGAGAATAATTCTGATCAAGAACAACAAATTTTGCAACTCTATGACAACGATAGCGCCTATCCATCCCATATAGAAAAAATTTCAGCTATCCGAAGTCTACCCGGTTTACCAAAAATCACTTTTTCTACTATCTCACGATTCTTCGATACTCTTCGCGCGGGCGATGAGCAACAGATTCATTATCCGAAAAAAATTACAATGGGTTCTCTATCTGCAATTTCCACTTACCCACTCCATCTTCTTAAAGATTTCAGGAATTTAGAACAACTGATTCCCAAAGCTGAATTGTTTGCAACTCTTGCTTATGTCAACACACAAAATGTTTCTTCAAGAAAACATCAGCAGAACCTGTTAAATGAAAGCTGGAGAAAGTTACTTTATACGCTTTTTACAGAGTATACTTCGAATTCTGCAACAGCTGAAATGTACACTCAACTGAGGAAAGAATTCACTGCACTTCAAGAGACTTGCCAACAAAGTATCGATTATTCATGCTCGCGATTTCTGGTAAAGACATCAAAGAAGGAAAAAGAACAACTCTTTGCAGTAGTAAATCCATCAGCATGGATGCGCAGCGATTACATAACGTTGACAGTAAAAACAGATAATTTCTATCCAGTAGTTACTACCAACGATGGAGACCCTGTCGAGACGCAGGTTATTTCCACTGAACACGGCGTTACAACTCTCCTTTGTTTTATAAAAGATGTTCCTGCGTTTTCTTCGATTACATTGAAAGTACTTACCGCTCCACTCCAACCAGATATCCAGACTCCTTGGTTAGTATCGTACCGTTCAATCGAAACACCGTGGTACCGTATACGATTTGATGGAAATGGATCGATCTCTTCCTTGTATGCGAAACACCTGAACAAGGAATTAGTGTCAAAAGGGAAAAAGTTCAATCTGATTTCGGTTGTCCGAGAACTAAAAAAAATCGAGGTGGACGATCAAGATTCCAGTCCTGCTTTCCAAAAATTAGAGGTAAAACTAAAAAATCTAAAAATTATCGAAAATGGACCTCTCCGTGCAATAATACGACTTGACTACCATTCCCAGAGCCAATCGACAATTCATGGTGAAATAGTACTCTACCATGCTACGCCTCGTATTGACTTTCAGGTAACGCTGCGTTGTAAAGAACGACATTTGAATATCTCGACATCCTTTCATTTGAATACAACTCCAAAAAAGATTTCATCAGAGATTCCATTCGGTTCGCATTCATTCTCGTTCGATTCAAAAGAGACAAGTCCGATAGTTGCAAATAAATGGATGGCGCTACAGGAAACATCGGAAGGGTTGTGCTTCCTCTCATCACTGCCATCCGAATACAGTATCAATCGAGGCGCCGTCTCGTTAAAGTTACTTCAGACGCATTCCATTCCTCGGCACAGCAAAGCGACAAAAGACATCGATTTATCATTCTACAATATCGGTGAACAAACTTGCTCCTACGCCTTCTATCCAAAGAAAGGCGAATGGAAAGCATGGGAAGCGCACCGCGCTGCAGAAGAATATACATCAAACTTTCTCGTGATTCCGCATGCTTCTCTCTTTCTTGACGAACCTATCGTTACAATAAATAAAAATTCCATTATCATTACAGCTCTGAAATTCTCAGAGACTGATGATCATATTATTCTCCGATGTTTTGAAAGCGACGGCAAGAGTACGGACACAGTCTTTAAGTTCGGAATTCCTGTAAAATCAATCGAGGAATGTTTAATGACCGAAGCGCCAACCAAAACGCTTACAGTCAATAAAAATCAATGCAGGGTGCGATTCAAACCGTTCGAGATCAAAACACTGAAGATTGCTTTTACACATCAAGCAAAGAGAAAAAAGAAAAAATAAAAGGAACTATTCTTCTCCCTTTACAATGCGATCAAGGAGCGCAATAATGTCAGGCGGGTTGTACGGCTTCTGAATAAAGTATTTTGCGCCAGTGGCAAGAATGCGTTCTTTTAGTTGAGGATCGAAATAACCGCTCGCAAGAATACCTTTGACATTCGGATTGATTTCGTGCATTTTTTCGAATGCCTCCCATCCCCCCAAATGAGGCAACCCTAAATCAGAAAGCACAATATCGATTTCATTTTGATGCTGGCGATAGATTTCAACAGCTTCTTCTCCATCTCCTGCTTCAAATACCGTATAGCCATGCTCAGTCATTATTTCGACAAGAAGGAGACGCAGAAAATCTTCATCTTCGACAATCAATAATCCCGGTTTTTCTCCCATCTTTCATCCTCCATAATCAAAATGGAAAATCATTCAAAGGCTGTTCTTCCTGAACATCTTTGCTCACAGGTTTTTTAGCGATTTTATGTTCGGAGCGCCCAATGACATAGATTGCTTTCCTTGGCTGAGCAGGACATGAATGCTCGCATGCTCCACATCCAACGCAGTATTCTTGATGCACTTCAGGAATAAATAACTCACCATAAGGAACCATCGTTACTGCTTTTGTCGGGCAGTGTTCCGAACACGCTCCACAATCTGTGCCATTTAATTTGACGATACAATCATCCTCAATAAATTCCGCAACGCCAATTTGAATTTCATGCTTCTGATCGACGGTGATTGGTTTGATAGCGGAGCTCGGGCAAACCTGACTGCACGCAGTACAATCATAATCGCAGTAACTAATTGAATAATCCATACGCGGCTGGAAAATTCCACTAAGTCCATACTGCACCGTGGCAGGAGTAATTACCTGAGATGGACACTGTTCAACACATAAATAACATGCCGTACAATGGCTTGAAAAATGACTCATACTTTCTGAGCCTGGCGGAGTAATAGGAATTGCATGAGCATTGTAGTATCGACTTTTCGTCGTTTGTTCTCCGTGTGCAATTGTCGATATTTTTGCAATAGCTGGAAGAATAACCGCTGATTTTAGAAACGCGCGACGCGACTTCCCTTTTATTGAATCTGAATTTTGTTGTTCCACTTTACCACTCCGTCTATACTTGATTCCTGAGGTCGGGCATACATCAATACAATTAAAACAACTAACGCACGCTGCAAAATCAATTTTCATGTTTGCTGAATCAATGCAGCGAGCTTTACAAACTTTTTCACAAACTCCGCACTCCTTACATGCGCTCGGCACAATAGAAATCTTGTACATCGAAAATCTCGAAAGAATACCAAGGAATGCTCCAACAGGACATAAGAGATTGCAAAATAATCTTCCCTTTTTATAGGCAAGCGCTGCAATAAAAACAAGGAATAACAGCGCATATACAAAAATCCAAATCTGGAAATGACGATAGGTGAGCTGAGAAAGAATTCCACTATTGCCAAGTATTGCCGCGCAAAGATTATTGATTCCTATAACAACAGGAACTCCTAATGTTACGACCATTCTACCAAACACGCTATATGGTTCGAGGAGATTAAGAACGATAAAACTACCAACGATGCAAAGCAGAACAATCGAAGCGAAGATTACATAATGGATTTTAAAGGAAGGATGCGAATATCGAAATCGGCGTTTGTTTCTCTTGTTTTTCCAAACAGGAATATGGCTAAAGAAATCCTGAAGAATTCCAAATGGACACAGAGTAGAACAGTAGAGCCGACCAAAGAACAGAGTTACAAGAAGAATAAAAATTACAAAGAGAATTATCTTGCGTCCTTCTATCATTTTGAGAACAGAAGGCGCAAGTTGCGTACCAGCAATAATGGTTACAATGGATCGCGGAAGAAGATGGTACACATCCAGAAAGAGGAGCGTAAAAGCGCTTACGATAATGACGGAGAGAACAACTCGAGCCGGTTTTAGAAACTGCACTACTTCACCTACATTGCAATACGTTGAATTCTTAATTTTTCTAAATTCATTTCTCCAACTTTTTGCTCGGCGGCATATCGGATGTGAGGCACTTGTTCAGGCGGCAATCCATAGAGCTTCGCGGCAGCCGCATCGGCAGCTACAATATCTGTAGAAAGAATTTGCGCTTTCATTATCGTTACATCACTAACAGAAATTCCACGAGGTCCATGCCTCTTCATCACGGCATACGCATCAACAATATTCAAGGTCGGTTTTCGATAAGCGGCAAATTCAGCAATACATCTGTGGAGGTCGGACGAATGCCATGCGCCTCGGTTCCAAACGTTTCCCATAAGATTTTTCATAGCAATGGTAACTTTTGTCGAGTCATGGTTCTTCAGAATTGGAACATTAATAAAAACATCTGCTTCGAGTACAGCTTCGTGCTCTTTTGCTTCTTTTAGTACTTTTCCACCAACGGTAACTGTTTGATAGTACTTTTCAGAATTAGCTGGAAGCATTTTTCCACCTGCATCGATGACGGCTTTTTCGATACCGCTGTTTGTATAACATCGCTGCCATTGATCGCAAGAATGATCGAAGACCACCACTTCTTTTGCACCAGCGGCATAGCATGCTTTTATAATTTCGCTCACAAGTTTTGGATTGGTATTTCCTGCACGCTCAGGCGTAACATCCCAACCAATGTTCGGCTTCACAACAACCTTCTGACCTTTTTTGACAAACGATTGTATTCCGCCTAAGGCTTCGATGCCTTTTCGGAACATAGCATCGGGTTCGCCGCCGCGCACGGCAACTAAGTCGTACGGAAGCTGCGTTCCAGCTCGTGCAGAAGAAGGTACAAGAGCTTCCAATACGGAAACGATAGGCGTTGCCAATACTGTTGAAACGCCGATTGATGTTTTAAGAAAAGAACGACGATCCATCATATTCTTATCACCTCAATAATTTGACGATTGAATTTCTTAAGCGCTATGATTATTAAATACAATACCTGAACTGTCATAGTTCAGAAATATCGCTAGTGAATGTGTTAATTTAATGTAACACCTTATGGTATTGCGATGCAATGGATGCTGCCGCCACAATCTTTACAGCATCCCAGAATGAGAAAACGAGGAAACCAGCTTTTATAGACTGAGACCAATTATGGAAAAGTACAAGATTCAATTGAATTGTGCCGCAGAGGAAAAATATTAAAGAACCGATAGTCATTGAAAAGACCATCCAGAGAAACGATTTTCGATTTTTTGTTATGTATGCAACAGAAAAAGCAGCCAGAGGAAATGCAAGAAGATAACCGCCTGTAGGACCTAACAATTTTGCTGCTCCGAAACTCCAACCCGAAAAGACAGGCAAACCAAGCGTACCGACAAAGAGATACAGAACCATGCTTAGAAACGCAGGGCGTGGTTTTAGCATTCCGCCAGCAAGTAAAACAAACAAAGTCTGAAGAGTAAATGGAACAGGATACGTCGGTATTTCAATTTGTGCAGCTAAAGAAGTCGCTAACGCAAAAGCTCCTGCGGCAGTTACCTGAAAAACAGGCGATTCAACCCAATCTTGATATCGCAAACTCGTTTCAAATGTTACCATTGTTCATTTCCTTTATCATTTTGGGAGATAAAATATTGAAAGTGAAAGAGAAATGCAAACACATACCACATTGCTACTTCAATTGTGAGAGTAATCTTTCCGCTTCATCGAATTTTTTTCTCGCACGGTCTTGATATTTTTTAGGAAATGGAAAGTTTTTATATGCAAGAATTTGCTCAAGATGCACCCTCACATCGTTTGTATCATTCACTGCTATTTTTAATTTTGATAAATTCAGACGGCAGACAATTTCGTTGTAGGGATGGGCTTGCTTATCGGCAAGAATTTCCTGCAGTAATCGTTCATACGCTTTTACTGCCTCACTAGATTTTCCCCCTCTATCGAGTGCGGTTGCCAATCCCCACAGAAAGATTCTATTATGCGGAAATGCTTCCAGTCCTTTCTGCGCCCATTGTCGAGCTTCATCGGTACGAGCGGTTTCTAAAAAAATAGAAATCAGCGTACTGATAGCTGAATAGCGATTATACTCGGAACGTTCTGCACCTACCTTAAGCATGGAAATTGCTTCCTCGCGCCGATCACTGATAAACGGAAGCCAATTCAGCGAAAGCGTTTTTTGATCTCGCCAAAAATAATACGTTCCCAACCCAACGTAGGCGTCATAGAAAGTCGAATCACGCGCCAGAACAGATTCAAAGAAACCAGCGCTGGATGAACCACATCGCACAGCTTTTATCCATTGTTGGCGCTCTGCAGCATAGTATGATTCATAGCCATCGGCTAATCCAAGAAAATAATCCTGCCATGGTTGCTTCATCGAGCGAGCAAGCTTTCGGGAAATTGTAAGTAACGAATCGAAGAGATGTTCATCCGTTTGAAATTCAAGATCCATTGCGCGAGATTCCATCACAGCTACCTGATAAAGATAGCCAACCGGATGGTCTGGATATTCCTTTGCTATTTTTTGAAAATGAAGAAAGGCGCCCTCGTAATCCTGCAATAAAATTTTGTTTATTCCTTCAAGCACTCGCGCGTGAAGCGGCTGCTCTAATTTCTGAGAACTTACAGACGGAACTGTAAGAAACAGAATTAAAAAAATGGATAAAGATGAAACCCTAAAAACTTTACTTTGTGCCAAAAATCCGATCTCCTGCATCGCCTAACCCCGGAACAATATAACCATGCTCATTCAGTTTGCTATCGACGGCGCACGTAAATATTGGAACCTGAGGATGAACTTTTTGAACCGCTCGTATACCTTCTAATGCAGCAACAACGCTAACAAGCGCTATGTTGCGAGCTCTTTGTTTTTGAAGAAATGTAATAGCAAGATTTGCGCTTCCACCTGTAGCAAGCATTGGGTCGAGGATAAAAACAATCGCCTTTGAAGTATTTTCTGGAAGTTTGCAATAATACTCAACCGGTTGAAGAGTTTCTTCATTCCGGAACATTCCGATATGGCCAACCCGAGATTCAGGTAAAAGGTCGGTAAAACCCTGAAGCATGCCAAGTCCGGCTCGCAAAATTGGAACCAGAACAACTTCTTGCTTCAAACTGATACCTTTAGTTTTTGCTAACGGCGTTTCGATAGGCACAGAGCGAACATCGAGTCGACGTAGCGATTCGTACGCCATACAAAGCGAGATGCGATGTAATACGGAACGAAAAATTTCTGGCTTCGTTTTCTTATCACGCAGAATCGTCAAATCGCGTTGAATAAGCGGATGGTCAATGACAATTACTTCCTTGGTTTTCTTCATACTTATTCTTCCTCATTCTATTAAGGGACATTCGTCGAGCGGCAAATTGCAAATTTCTATTTTTCCTTAAACACAATATTCAAAGGTACGCCTTCAAATCCAAAGTGCCCACGAATCCTATTTTCAAGGAAGCGACGATAATTTTCCTGCACAAGTTTTGGCTCATTGCAAAAAAAAGCAAACATAGGCGGATTCGTTTTGATTTGAGTACAATACTTTATTTTAATTTCCTTCGATGTTGGCGATTTAGGAGGATTAGCCTCAATATCGAGCATAATTGTTTTGTTGAGCATACTCGTCGTTATTCTTCGATTTTGCTCCTGATTCACATTTTTAGCTTTCTCGATCACCTTAAAAATACGCTGCTTCGTCAATGCCGAGATAAACATGATCGGTAAAAAATCATAGATTCCTAGCTTCTCTCGAATAAACTGTTCGTATTGTTTTGCAGTATTCGTATCCTTCTCGATTAAATCCCATTTGTTTACCGCAATGACGGCAGAACGATGCCGTTCGATTGCTGCATCAACTATTTGCAGGTCTTGCTTCTCGACTCCTTGTTCCGCATCGAAAAGAATGATTGCAACGTTGCTGTTATCGAGTGCGCGCAATGTACGAAGAGTACTGTAAAATTCGACGCTCTCATGAATTTTGCTACGCTTGCGTAATCCGGCAGTATCAACAAGCACGATATCTTCACCCTGATAATTCAGCATCGAGTCCACTGCATCACGCGTTGTGCCCGGAACATCAGTAACCACCTGACGAGGTTTTCCAAGCAAAGCATTCACAAGCGAAGACTTTCCAACATTCGGCTTACCGACAATTGCAAGTCGAAGTCGTGAATCTTTTTTCTCTCGCTTCGAAACCTTTTTAATATCAGCAGTAATAATATCGAGGAAATCTCCAATACCTCTTCCGCCGAGAGCTGCAATGCTGAGCGGTTCGCCTAATCCAAGTTCAAAAAAATCCGAAGCTAACATTTCCCTCCTGTCAGAGTCAACTTTATTGACAACAAGAAAAACTTTTTTCTGAGAACGGCGGAGAATGTTTGCAATTTCCTTATCGAGCGGAGTTACGCCGTCCAGAGCATCTACCATTAAAAGAATTGCATCCGCTTCTTCGATTGCATACTGTGCCTGCTCGCAAATTGCTTTTTCAAAGACATCATCGGATTGAGGTACAAATCCGCCAGTATCAATAAGAGTGAAATGTTTTCCAACCCACTCTGCTTCACCGTATCTCCGATCCCGAGTTACGCCTGGCGTATCGTATACAATTGCATCTCGCATTCCAAGAATTCGATTATAGAGCGTCGATTTCCCGACGTTCGGACGGCCTACAATTGCTATGAGATACGAATTCATAATAACACCGATTCTTCTTTACTTTCTTACTTCGGTTAAGATACAAATAAATTTGCTTTTTCTTGAATATAAAAAATCGAAATCTTCTGCACCGAGATTCCTCTACATTTATAAATATCTCGATGCAAAATTCACATCAGAGAGCTAAACGAAAGTGGATTTTAGAACTACAGAAAACAATGGTGAGAATGGAATTCAATTAGTCGGGGCGGGGAGATTTGAACTCCCGACCTCTTGGTCCCGAACCAAGCGCGCTAGCCAGGCTACGCTACGCCCCGAAAATTTTCATGTTCAAAGTAGCAAAAAGATGGGCGAAAATCAATTTGATGGAAAGAGTCATCTCAGCATTCTAAATGTTACATCAAGATTCGTTTCGAATTTTTCTACAAGGAAAATATTTCAACCTTCAGCGCTTTCTTAGAGTCAGAAAAATTATTGTTTCTCGAAAGTTTGAATATTATATTATGCAAGCGCCTCGAAGATAAGTGCCGGGGTGGCGGAATTGGTAGACGCACAGGACTTAAAATCCTGTGAACCGCAAGGTTCGTGCGGGTTCGATTCCCGCCCTCGGCACTAAATTTTTCAAGTTTCTACTTATTCCAAATCCATTATAATCACAAATAAAATTTCATTTCCGTTTCCTCATAATCCCAATTTATCCATTAGAAATTTGAAGAGACGTACCTAAAAGTTCTCGACATTTTGTTTGGTATATAATTGGTACAATGGAATAAGAATTTGTATACTCAAAGCGGAAATTTATCTTAGCCCAGATTATGCAATCAAAGATAGTTGTCAAAGTGTAAAGAAAAGTAAAGTAAAATAGGAGTTAAGAGAAGTAACGGAAATGGTGGCTTCGATACGGACTGTCGTCCTACTCAGCCACCGTCAGGGAATCGGTTTTCGAGTAGCAGTAAGGCGTATCAAGCCAACAATCTTTGCGGGTTTCTAATGAATAATCTGGTTTTAATGGATTTCTAAGTTGCTGAGGCGCCGAGCGGATTCGAACCGCTGCATAAAGGTTTTGCAGACCTCTCCCTTACCACTTGGGTACGGCGCCATTACTTTTGAAAGAAAAACCCTACTATCTTTTTGCAAGACTGATAGCAGGGTATCGAAGAGAGCGGGAAACGGGATTCGAACCCGCGACATCAACCTTGGCAAGGTTGCGCTCTACCAACTGAGCTATTCCCGCATGACAATTGTAAATATACCAAAAACTGCCTCACATCGCAAGTGCATTGAACAAACTTTTGTGCGTATTATTCAGCTTTCAAAACCAGCACCCAGTCGTTTCCGGGCATAGGCTCATCAGGCGGAGTAAAACTATGCACTCCTTCATTTTTATAAGTTCCAATGTATAAGTCAACACCGATTCGGGGATTGAACCAGGAGGCAACAAGACGGTCCCCTTGAATATTTCCTAACCGAATTGAAAATGGATTACCAGTATATGTATAGACAAGAAGAAAATCCTTCCCACGCGATACAATTACATATTGGTATCGCGAGCCGTTTCGAGAAACCAGTAATGATTGATCGTGTTTCCGTTCGAAGAATTTATTATCACAAATCAACTTTTTAAGATAGCTCATTTGCACTGCGCCTTCTGCATCAAGAGCATCGAACCAAAATTCACGAACTCCGTACGCGCCTTTTCCAGCATCAGAAGGACTGTAGAATTGCATTACGGCGTTATTGCCATAGGAAAATCCGCATGCTCCTGCAAGCGCCGACCAATAAGCATAACGACGAACATCGGAAGCAGTCCAGCGAGGTTGAGTCGTGTCGTGCAATCCTTGCGGAATATTTTCATACGAAGGTTCGCCATCGAGCGTGGGCTTCGAAGGTTCTTTATTAAAATCAATGTCAACGTACTTCCAATTATCTTCTCCAAATCCTTTTGGATCTTGATCGTACCGGCGATGTCCAGACTGAAACATATTGAAATCCAACCAAGGCGAAGTATGGAACCACGTCGAGGATTGCGTCCGTCCATAAGGATGAAAAGTAATGAGATGCGTTGAATCATATTGGCGCAAAGTTGTGCCAATTGCATTCCACACTTCCTGATGGACATTCCCTTGGATATCGCCGCCATTGATCCAGATAATATTTGGTTTATCCCGGTAACGTTCAGCAAGCCAGCGTGCATAGAGTTCGGCTTTTGTTTTATCGACTATTTTATTCTTTACATTATTCCCCCACACAGGCGCCATCCCAACAAACATTCCTTTCTCCTGAGCTGTGGCAACGATGTAATCAACGTGATCCCAGTAGTCATACTGAACTGGATCGTCAGGGTCATTTCCTTCTGTAACTATAGGCTTCGATGGATCGTTATTTCTGCAGGCAGTATCGCCATAGACATTCACCGGCGGAAACTTGTGAAGCAAACTCATTTGAATTACCGTAAATCCCTTTTGCCTGCGATTCTCGAGATAACGCTCCACTTCTTCACGCGTCAATTTTGTGCATAAGAGCCAGCCAGTATCGCCAAGGTAAAAGAATGGTTCGCCGTTTTCGAATTGAAGAGAATGCCCACTTTCAGAAATTGTTAGTCTGCCATTATCCCATACATTACCGTATTCTTGACCATTTAGATTATTGCAGAAAAAAAGTGAAACGCAGAATGATACACAGATCGTTCTTTTTGAGAGCATTACGCACCTGAAAATAATTGTGTAAAAATACGTCGGACAATTTCACTGTAGCGCAAATTTATTTTAGCAGAAATGAACTTCACTGAGCGCATTCTTAAACGCAAGTTATTGGACTACAAAATTCCGCTCACGCTCTACAGCATTTCCCATGCGATCGCTCGCGCAGATCACAAGCGAATGTTTCCCAGTCCGTAGAGTAATTCCTTCAGAAAAAAATACATATTTGCGATACGGATCGTACTCTGGTATAATTGGCTCGCCATCGAGCGTAACGCGTATCGTTTCCTCATCGACTCCAGCAACGTCATCAGAGATACGAAATGAAAAACGCAAGGATTGCCTCGATGCTTTTATGGAAATATTCGATAGGGCTGGCGGCATATCATCCTTTTGTAAAAACACATCTCCCAAAAAATGTTGAAGCTCGCCTTTTAAAACATTCTTTCCAGACGGCGTACGCCAATCGAGCAATTTCGTTCCCCGAAGAGTCGTGTGGAATAAGCCTACTCGTGAGTTCTGCAAAGAATCTGGAATAAAAACTTCTACTCCAACTTTTTTATCCAGCAAAACAATATCCGGCTGAAACGAAAAACCCATTGGCATTGAATCGATTTTACAATAGAATGTCCGATGCACTCCATTCGGCGGAAAAAAGAACGATGCTCCAAGATGCGATGTATGAACTCTGGCGCCTTTTTCTTTCACTATTGGAATAAGAACCATTCCCATCGTCGTGGAAACATTTCTTGTGCTATTTACATCGCCAACAGCTTCTAAATATATCAAACCGCCATCATTGCGTTGAAGACCAATTGTACCAACATAACTTCGAGATCCATCAGCCAAAATATCAATCGGAACACGACGATGTGTACTCGTAAACCAAACAGTTGGACGATTCGAAAATGGAAGATATGAATCAATTTGAACAAGCAGATAATCGGGCTTTAGTTGCGCTGATAGATCGATGGAGCTTGTAGTAGCGCCAACTTGCGAAAATGAAATTTCATATTCTGGGATAGACTCTTCTTCGGCATCCAATGGCGCTGGTTGAGAAAAGTTCTCTGATAAAGTCGGAAAAGAATTATCCGACAAAGTTTTAATGGCAAACGTTACTACCGATGAGTTCTGACTCTCATCATAAGCGTAAATTTTTACCTTATGAGAACCTGAAGTCAACAGTGAGGTATTGATGATTCCACTTCCTGCTGGTCGTCGTGCATAGAGCGGTAAGCGATTTCCGGGTTCGACATAAAGCCTTTGAAAATACTGTTTTCCATTGCTTATCAAAGAATAATCATAGTGCAAAGCAATTTGCTGGTAGTCGGCGTCCGGAATTCGTTTAATCTCCAATTGGAATGTTAGAGAATCATCTAAATAGCATTGAAGACGCTTGCACTGATTCCGATAACCTCCGTAACGATATTGATCTGAGGCATGGACGCTCAAGCCGACGCAACCACGCACTTCGATTGCTTTCGAAATACTGTATTCGCCTGAAGATTTTTTTACAACATCAACCACTAACGGCTGATGCGTTCCATTCACCGTTGAATTTTCAGTCAGCGGCGTTAAGGCAATACTGCGAAACTGCGGCGCTTGGTCATCGTGTAGGAGTGATGCAATATCCGGGAATAGGAGCGGATCGACAGGATTTTGATTTTCATCGAGAATCTCAAAATGAAGATGTTCGTCGCCAGCTCCTGTGTTCCCCGTATAAGCAATTAACTCGCCTTGTTGAACAAAAATTTCATTTTCTTGCAATTCGATATCGACAGGATACACGCCTTTTTTCTTTTGAGCATTCCGAATAACAGTTTCAATCTTTCTGTTAAATCTACTTAAATGAGCATAACGAGTATAAAAGCCATCGGGATGACGAAGCAAAATCATCTTCCCATATCCATACGGCGAAACGCTCACAAGCGCTACCGAACCTTCTCGCGACGCATACACCGGTAATCCTATCTTCCCAAAAGTAGAGACGTCAACGCCGGCATGAAAATGCGTTTGTCGAAAATCTCCGAAAGAAGACGTAATGAGAAGATTTCGTTGTGCAGGCCAGCGGTATAATGTACGATCCGTTCTAAGCGTATCGAACAGCTCATATCGATGTTCGACTTCTGGAGGAATGGAATAATTAGGAAGGGTCAAGCTGGTTTCTATATTTAAATTCCAAATTAAAAATAACGATACGATATTTAAGGCTGGTAAAATCATACTAATTCATACCTGATGAGATACATCCTGTTGTAATTGTTGAGAGTCTTTTGCTACATTACGTTCTGCGAGCCGTTGAAAAATTTCCCGTGCAAGTTCTAAGTATGCTTGTGTACCTTTTGAACTCGCGTTGAAAAGTATCCCAGGTTTACCATAGAAGGATGCTTCATTAAGCTGGGTACTGCGGGGAATATGAGTTTGCATTAGGCATTTTCTGAAACGCTGCTGCAATTCATAGTCGGTAATTTCTGTAGCTTTAGTATGCGGCTCGTACATTGTTTGGACAATGCCTTCGATAAAGAGAGATTTGTTCGAAGTTGTACGAATCCATTCAAGGTACTGCAAAAGTTTTTCGATCCCTTCGAGTGAAAAATATCCAGCGCGAATGGGAATAAGAACGGACGTAGCGCACAGCAATGCAGCCGTTGTAAGTCCATGCAATACTGGCGGAGTATCAAGAATAATGAAATCGTAATATGATGTAACGGACTGAAGAATATTCCGTAGTAAGGTTTTATTTTCCGCTAAACGCAGCAGCCTCTCTTCCCTTTGAATTGTTCCTACATTGGCAGGAATGAAATCGAGGAACGGCAACTCAGTACGATGGATAACTTGCGAGAGGGAATGCACATAGTTATAAACTTCGTACAATCCACCTTTAATTTTATCCTGAGTAAAACCGAGCGCAAGAGCACAAGCGCCAAACGTATCAGTATCAATGAGCAGAGTGCGTTTCTCAAATACAGCAAAGCTTGCAGCTAAATTTACGGCGGTCGTGGTTTTTCCAACGCCTCCTTTTGGAATCGCTATGCAAATAATTTCCGCCATATTTTTTATTTATGATTTAAGATAAAATCGATTTTCAATTTCAAAACAAATGTCTCAATATCTTATTATTCAAATGTAACGTTCAACGATGTAAGAAGATTACCATTGAAGAGCAACCGTGCTTGAGCAGTATCATTTGGCTTTACGGACGCGACGCCCGGCGGGGTGCCCGTAAAGAGAAGATCGCCTTCTTCTATTGTTATAAAGCGCGAGATATAAGCGATAAGCTCTTCAACAGAAAAAATCATATCCTTTACAAAACCTTTTTGCCGAAGCTCTCCATTTACTGTCAGCTCAAGTATAAGCTCTTTAATGTCAGGAATTTCTTCAATCGGTACAAATTCCGAAACTGGCGCCGAAGTGTCAAAACCTTTTGCTAATGCCCACGGCAAGCCTTTTTGTTTTGCTTCGAGTTGAAGGTCGCGCATCGTCATATCAAGTCCGACTCCACAGCCGGCAACATAATTACGTGCAAGTTTTAACGGAATATTTTTGCCAGTTTTCCCAATAAGAACTACAAGTTCTACTTCGTGTTGGACATTCTTTGAAATCTGCGGCAAAACCACAGTGCCCTCATTCGGCAAAATGGCTGTAGAAGGTTTTAAGAAAATTACTGGCGATTGTGGAACTTCAAAATTCATTTCCTTTGCATGTTCGATATAATTCTGCCCAATACAGAGGATTTTTCCAACATCAATTGGTACATCGGAATTCTTCATCAAAACATTTTTCATACGCTTCCTTTATTCTTTTGAAGTAATATACAGAAGCCACGAACGAATGGCAACAGAACAATGAGCAAGCATCGCTTTGCACTCGAGCCTTTTTTCTCCATCGTGAAAAAATTTGCATAAAATAACTTCTTTGTATCTTATTCTATCCTCCAGCTTTTTTACAAAAAAAAGACGATATTCGATATGATATTTTTTCATGTTCAACTTTTAGAAGTCAAATCTATGTATTACAAAAATCAAGGTGATGATATGAACACATTCTTCAAGTGGGCAATTCCTGTCGTCGGAATTGCATTAGCGGCATCAACACAATCGAATGCTCAAGAAAAAGATCGCACGAAGATTCCAGAGAAGTATAAATGGAATCTCGCTGACCTCTATCCAACGGACAATGACTGGCGCAATGCAAAAGATACCTTAAAAGTCAGTCTCCCAAAAATTTCACAATACACCGGTACGCTCGGTACATCGGCAGAACAATTATACCAATGCCTCAATCTTGTTTCACAAATTTCAAAAGAATTAGAACGCTTATATACTTACGCTTCGATGGGTTTAGACCAGGATACGCGTGTTCAAACTTACTTAGGAATGCAACAGGAAATGACCCAGATTTTTGCTGAGTTCAGCGCTCGCGCTTCATTCATCGAGCCTGAGATTCTTCGTATCGAACCAGCATCGATCGAACAATTCCTAAAACAAAAATCAGAGCTTGGCGTCTACAAACATTATCTCTACGATATTCTACGGCGCAAAGCACACACAGGCACTGAAGGCGAAGAACGTATTATTGCCGAGGCTGGACTCATGGCTGACGCGCCAGAAACAATTTACAGCATCTTTGCCAATGCAGATTTTCCATATCCAGATGTTACTCTTAGCGATGGGTCAACTGTAAAACTCGATAACTCCGGCTACACAATTCATCGTGCATCGCCAAATCGCGCTGACCGACAGAAAGTGTTCGAGACATTTTTTGGAAAACTCGATGAATTCCATCGCACCTATGGCACTCAACTCAACGCACAGGTAAAGAAAGACCTCTTCTACAGAAATGCTCGCAAGTATTCCTCGTGTCTCGAAAGCGCGCTCGATGCAAACAACATTCCGCCGCAAGTGTACCAAACTTTGATTGAAAATGTGGATAAGAATCTTCCAACATTTCATCGTTACCTAAAATTGCGTCAACGAATGCTCGGAGTCGATCAACTGCACTATTACGATCTCTACGCGCCATTAGTAAAAGATGTAGATTTGAAATACACATACGAAGAAGGGCAGAAACTTATCCTCGATGCGCTGAAGCCGTTGGGAAAACATTATCTTGAAGTTGCACAAAAAGCATTCAACGAACGCTGGATCGATGTGTATCCGACAGAAGGCAAACGTTCAGGTGCGTACTCGAATGGTTCGGCATACGATGTTCATCCATACATTTTGTTGAACTACAATGGAAAATATGATGACGTCAGCACCATTGCTCACGAGCTTGGACATACAATGCACAGTTACCTTTCAAATACCACGCAACCATATCCTCTCGCACAGTATCCAATTTTTGTAGCGGAAGTTGCCTCTACCTTTAATGAAGCATTGCTCATCGAACAAATGTTAAAAACTATCAAAGACGATAATGTTCGACTTTCACTGCTTGGAAGTTACCTCGAGAACATCAAAGGAACTGTTTTTCGTCAGACGCAGTTTGCTGAGTTCGAATTGAAAATTCATGAAATGGTAGAGAGGGGAGAACCGCTCACCGGCGAAGTACTTAATAAACTTTATTTAGATATTACTCGAAAATACTATGGACACGATCAGGGAATTTGTGTTGTAGATGATGAAATTAAAGCAGAGTGGATGTTCATTCCGCATTTCTACTATAACTTCTACGTCTATCAATACGCAACAGCTTTTACTGCATCTGCAGCGCTATCGGAACGGACGCTTGCCGGTGATAAGCAATCTACAGAACGATACCTGACGTTCCTTTCATCCGGTGGATCGGATTATCCAATCGAATTGCTTAAGAAAGCTGGCGTCGATATGACAACGCCTGAGCCATTCGAACTGACAATGCAAAAAATGAATCGTGTTATTGATGAGATGGAAGCAATTCTGAAAAAAATGAATAAGTAACGACAACTCAAGCAAGTGGAACAAATGCATGGTTTAGGCAACTTGTGTTTGTTCCACGTTTATAATTCAAAGGAGGCTTGACTATGACATACAATCTCTGTGCTTATAATCATTGGAGTCAGTGTCTTCGGATAACGGAGAACGACCTCGAGCTTATTGTTACACTCGATGCTGGACCACGAATAATCCGGTTTGGATTTAACGACGAACAGAATGAATTTCAGGAATATCCAGATCAAGCATTACTAAGGAATGATGGAAAGTACCATTCCTATGGAGGACATCGTCTTTGGGTTGCGCCAGAAACCGAAGGCTGGACAAATTGTCCGGATAACAATCCTGTTGAATGGAGCAATGAGAACGGCGCTCTTACCTTTACAGCGCCCTGTGAAACTTCCACCAAACTTCAGAAACAAATTACAATCAGTTTCGACGAACACCGAAATCGTATTCGCATACTGCACACTGTTTCAAATTGTGGAGAAAAAGAAATTTCACTTGCGCCGTGGGCAATTTCAGTAATGGCGCCAGGCGGAATTGCAATAATGCCGCAAGAACCTTTTGTTCCTCATCCTCAGCGCGTTCTTCCTGTGCGACCGCTGGCGCTTTGGAGTTACACGAATATGCAAGATTCTCGCTGGATGTGGGGAAGCCGATATATTACTCTGCGACAAAATCCAAACATTTCTACACCACAAAAATGTGGTGCGCGTATCTCACAAGGATGGACTGCTTACTACAACAACAGTCATCTTTTCATCAAGTTCTTCCATTGTTTTGCAGATGCAACATATCCAGATTTTGGATGTAATGCAGAAGTATTCACGAACGACAAGATGCTCGAAGTAGAAAGTCTTGGACCACTCATTGAATTAAAACCATATTGCTCAATCACTCATGAAGAGCAATGGTTGCTATTAAAGGATATTCCATCGTTCTCAACAGAAGATGAACTCGATGCATTATTGAAAAGTCTTCAGGATAAACTCAGGTAAGTTTGCTCAAGGTTTCCAGCGATGTCTTTTTTGGTTCGACATCGAGCGCAATTTTTAAACATATCAGTATTTATTTTCTCAGATTCAATTCGTAAGTTAAATTGAACAAAGAAATATCATTAAGTGAGGCGATTACTATGTATCATACTATACAAGAATTTATTGATGAATGGAATGAAGAGCATGAAGCAACAATAAAAATCTACTCAAACTTAACCGACTCATCGCTTCAGCAAAAAGTAACACCTGAAGGACGATCGTTGGGTACGCTTGCCTGGCATATTGTTACTTCATTAGGTGAAATGGGGGGAAAGGCTGGACTTATTATCAATGCGCCGCCAGAAGATGAACCTGTTCCCCTCTATGCTAAAGAAATTTTCGAAGCGTATAAGAATGCAGGAGATTCTCTTAGATTAGCTGTAAAAGAACAATGGACTGATGCTCTATTACTTGAAACAATAGAATTCTATGGAGAACGCTGGACTCGAAGTGAAACTTTGCGCGCACTTATCACCCATTTGATTCATCACCGCGCTCAAATGACTGTTCTCATGCGTCAGGCTGGACTCAAGGTCCCTGGAATTTACGGACCGTCTCGGGAAGAATGGGCAGCGCTGGGATTACCTCCAGCAGAATAAATATCAATAATTATCTTCGGAGAACCTATGAAACCTCAAAGGATGATTTTTGTTTTTGCGGTAATAGCAATAACGATTGTACCATCATCATTCTCCCAAACACAAGGATTGGGAGTTGGACTATCCCTAGGGAACCCAACAGGCTTAAGTGTAAAGGCTTGGATTTCTCATACTAACGCTATTCAGGTTGGAGTTGGGTGGAATTATCATAACGATAGTTATGTTGAAGCAGAGTATCTTATGCACAGTCTCCATGCAATAAAATCCAAAGAACAATTTCCCCTCTACTACGGACCAGGTATTACATTGGGTAGTTCAAATACACTTGGCATACACTTTCTCGGAG